>Ga0172371_10006489_pt1 | contig 17015 bp, 14 predicted proteins | sample Lak12m_FD_114543 | JGI IMG/M metagenome (GOLD analysis project Ga0172371, IMG submission 114543) | Freshwater microbial communities from Kabuno Bay, South-Kivu, Congo - kab_022012_12m | ecosystem: Environmental > Aquatic > Freshwater > Lake | place: Democratic Republic of the Congo: South-Kivu...
TCGGAGCTATATGCCCTTTTACAACACAAGAAGAACGCATTCAGCTCTTGGCTATCTGTCACCAGCAGAGTATGAGTTTAAATCTGCTTGGTAAACCGTGTCTATTTTAACGGGGGAAGATTCTCCTTCAGTGAAGCACCGCCTCTTTGCCGGTGTTATTGTAAGAATGCCGGAAGGAGGTGTCAATAAGGAAGCTCTGCAAACTGTGCAGCAGGCTACTAAACAGCTGCAGGGGGAAAAGGTATCATGTGAGGAAGGTGAGCGATAGAGAGGAAAAAAGGAAAAGGGGGAAGGCTAAGGGGAAAAAGACGGTCTCCTTCATAGAGGACCTGAGCGAGAAAGAGGCCCGATGCAGGCGCCGTGCATTGTGCCGGGAGGGCCGAGGCTTCTGTCAGCATGCCCCGGACTTGGGCCGGCGTCAGGTTCCCCCGGCCCGCCTCGACCATGATACCGACCAGGCGGCGGACCATCTTCCAGAGGAAGTGGGAGCCGGTAATCCGAAAGACGATCAGGTCGCCCCAGGTTGCAAACTCTGTCCGGCCGATCTGCACATCGGTGGAAAGATGTTTGTCGATCCGGCGGTCGGCAAAGGAGGCAAAATCATGGAATCCCCGGAAGATCTCAGCAGCCGCCTGCATGCGTCCGAGATCGAGGTCGTCCTTCACCCACCAGACGTACCTTTTTCCAAAGGCGGTCCGGGCCCGGGAGATCAGGTAGAGATAACTCCTCTGCCGCGCCCAGTGGCGGGCATGGAATCCGGCCGGGGCCTCTTCGGCATTGAGGACATTGATCGAGGCAGGAAGGAGATCGTTCAGGCCGTGGATGATCCTCTTGATCCCCAGGGGATGAGATGTCTCCAGGTGGGCCACCTGGGCCAGGGCATGAACCCCGGCGTCGGTCCGTCCCGCACCCTGGAGATCCACCGGTTGGCCGAAGAGCTCACGGGCCGCATCACACAGTGTGCCCTGGATGCTCCTGGCATTGGTCTGGGATTGCCAGCCGCTGAACCCGGTTCCGTCGTATTCGACTGTCAGCTTGTACCTGTGGCGGGAAGAAGCCGCCTTTCCCTTGCGATCCGCAGTCAGGCGCCCTTTGGTCACGGCGTCGACCTCAACTGAGCTTCGCCGCCCTCGGGCCGCTCCCCGAGAAAGGTCATTCCTGCGACACCGGTGCGGGGGGCATCCCGTTCTGAAAACTCGCGGCCCGGCTGAAGCGTCGTCACTGCCGCCCGCCCCACGATCAGCTTTCTCTTGTTTCCGCCGGGATCCCGCGTACCGACGCTCCAGAAATTGTGGAAAATCAAAGGTTCCCCTTGGTGAACGCCGATATAGAGCATGATATGCCCCGGCGTCCAGAGAAGGGTCCTCCAGGGCACCCCTTGTTCGATGATTCGGGCCGCCCTCTCAGCCGGAGGCAGGTGTTGAATAGTGATGAACCTGCCCGTTTCCGCCTGCTCTTTGGAATTGCGGGGCAGCCAGAGCCCGAAAGGAGCGAACAGATCCCGGATCATGGAGGAGCAGTCCCTCCTTCCATACAATCCCCCCCATCCATAAGGCTCGCCGATGAGCTCCGCGGCCAGCTGCGCCGCATGAAGCGCAGTGAACGACAGCGGTTTGTCCGCAACGGCACTTTTCTCTACCCGTGCCTTTCTGAGCAAGGCTCTTCCCCGACGGTCGCGCATCGCTGTGAGTATCCAGAGATGACTTGCATCCTCACCGATCTTCGGAAAGACCGCCCCCAGCGGCGCTGAAAAACAGCGGACCCCTTTTTCGTCCCGCACCGGCGCCTTGTCCCGGATGATCGCCACATACCGGCCGTTCTCCCAGCGCTGCATGAACTCCGCATCCACAGCCGCCACATCCGTCGCCGGCATCCAGCCGAGGGCATAGCTCGTCTCGGCAAGGACCCATTTTCCATCGCGGCTGACCTGAGTCACCAGAACGGGGGCCCCTTCGGGAGCGGAAGACTCCTGGAGATTGTCGAAAGGATTGTCCCTGCTCCTTGGTTTCGGATAATTGGAATGGGAATCCTGTGTGGGCAGGATGCGAAAATCGACCCGCTTGACGGTGATTGCCGGAAATCCACCTTGCGGATAATCGCTGAGATGCGCATTGACCGCCATTTTCCGTACCCAGTCCGGCGGATGCCGTCTTCCCTCTTTCCCGTAACCCGGATTGTTACCGTATTCCTTGAAACCCCAGGAAACCTGCTCCAGGGTGTGACGAGGGGATGTCTGATGCCACGGGGCAAAGAAGAGGGTATCGTATTCTGTATTCAAACGCTCCTGTTCCTTGATCGGCAGGAGGGGAAGATCAGCCGCCGTCTTGTCGACATAGACACGCGGATCCTGCCTGAGTGCCCTCAGGTCCCTGATCGCTGCGCCAAAAGCCTCGGTTTCCTGCAGAAATACCAGCAGGAGGATCAGCAGTATCGGTCCGTATCCCTTTTCTTTCAAGAACTCCTCCCTATCTTTTATAGTTCAGTGTAAAATTTTTTTAAGATTACTGCAAACAAATTCGGAATGTCACACCAAATTTTCTGTAGCGTTCACGCGGGAAGCTTGGTATATTTCAGAGAACCGAATTGAGGAGAGAAAAAATGGACCTTTTTCAGGCTGTCACGACCCGCAGGAGCATCAGAAGATTCAAACCGGACCCGGTTCCGGAGGCACTCATCCGCGAGATTATCGAGGCGGCCCGCTGGTCACCTTCCTGGGGGAATACCCAGCCGTGGGAGATCGTTGTGGCCTCAGGGGAGCCCCTGGAACGCTATAAGAAGGCAAACCGGCAGCGACTGATGGACGGTGTCATACCGGAGCCGGACACCCGCATGCCGGAGACCTGGCCCGATACCCTCAAGCGGCGATATACGGAGGTCGGCAAAAGGGTTCTGACCGCCCTGGAAATCGCCCGTGGAGACAATGAGGCCCGTCTTCGTTACTCGGCAGATATGTTCTCGTTTTTCGACGCTCCTTGTTTGATCCTGTTTTGCGTAGACAAGGAACTCGCACGCGAATACGCGATGCTCGACATCGGCGCTCTCCAGCAGACGATCTGTTTGCTGGCCCACGGCCGGGGCCTGGGAAGCTGCATCTTGGCGGCATCGGTCCGTTATCCCGCGCTCATCCGGGAGATATTTACACTCCCTGAAACCAAGGCCGTCATCATCGGTATCGCGCTGGGATATCCCGACGGGGATGCACCGATCAATCACTTCCCAAGGGAAAGGGCAACCCTGGACGAATTTACCACGTGGCTCAGGTGAAAAGTGAACGAAGCGGACGGCCACACTCCTCATATCTGCAAACAGAACATCGGAGATGCGGAACTTTCCTATCTCCACTATGAAGGGGACGGGCCTCCTCTTATATTTCTCCACGCAACCGGTTTTCTGCCTTGGCTCTGGCATCCATTGGCACGGGAACTTGCCTCTGCCTACCGAATCGTCGCCCCTTTTTTCTGCGAGCACCGCGAGGCAAGTCCGGAAAGCGGCGGCCTGGGTTGGAGAACGCTTGCCGAGGACACGGTCCGTCTCTGCAGTGCCCTCCGGCTGGAAAAACCCTTTCTCGTAGGCCACTCGATGGGGGCCACCGTACACTTGATTGCCCATGCCCTCTACGGACTCAACGCGGCGGGGATGATCCTCATCGAGCCGATTTTTCTGCCCGCGGGCTTCTACCGCGGCCGGATGAGCGTTGACGAACACCCCCTCGCCGCCAAGGCGATTCGGCGGACGAACTTCTGGCATAACCGGGACGAAGCCATGGCGTATCTCCGTTCCCGTTCCATGTTTCAAAAATGGGACGACGAAATGTTGGAGCTGTACATCCGTCACGGAATGACTGAGGGGAAAAACGGCGGACTTCAACTCACCTGCGGCCCCAAGCGGGAGGCGGCCCTTTTCATGGGAGGGAGGCAGTTTGATCCGTGGCCCCTTCTTCCCAAAGTCTCCTGCCCTGTGCTTCTCGTCGAAGGCCAGAAAAGTGAAACCGCAGGCTTGATTGATTTCGACCGGATCCAATCGCTGATTCCGCATTGCGAACGCCGCTCGGTGAAAGACGCAGGCCATCTGATCCCCATGGAACAGCCCCGGGAGGTGACGCACCTCATCGGTGAGTTCTTTTCTTCCATACAGCGAGGATGAAAGTCCTTCTTCTCACCCCCACCTTCTTCCCGCATTTGACAGGCAACGCCGTCACCGTGGGGAGGATCGCCCGGGAAATGGAAGAGGGAGGGATCGACTGCCGGGTGCTTGATCTGTCGATCGTTGCAGAGGGTGAGCTCATGAGGGCAGCGCAGGAATTCAGCCCGGATCTGATCCACGGATTTCACGCATTGAAGTCCGGAGGCATGGGGCTTGTCATAAAAGATTTGTTGAACATTCCTCTGGTCCTTACACTCACGGGAACCGATCTTTATGTGGATCTGAAGGTGCCTGAAAAAAGAGAACGGATTCTTCGCATCTTGAGGCAGGCCGACCGTTTGACGGTATTCAATGCCGGGGCGCGGCAGCGCCTCCTTCGGCAGAACATCGCCCCGGGAAAGATTTCGGTCATCCATCAGTCGGTCTTTCTTCCTGAGGGGAGGACGCGGAATTTTCGAAGGGAACTCCATATCGGTCCAAAGACCAGGGTCTTTCTCCTGGCAGGCGGTATCAGGAGGGTCAAGAACATCGGCTACGCGTTCCCTGTTCTGGAAAGGGTGAGGAGAGATTTTCCCGATCTATGCCTTTGGATCGCCGGCCCCGTCCTGGAGGAGGATGAATTTATCCGCCTGAGCCGTTACAGGAAAGGAAGAGCCTGGATCCGCTTTTTGGGCGAGATCCCTCGAAAGGAGATCCCCTCTCTTTTCCGCTGTGCCGACATTGTCTTGAATACGTCGATCTCTGAATCCGAGGCCAATACCGTCATGGAGGCGTTGTCTTTGGGAAAAGCGGTCGTCGGCCGCAGGATTTGCGGCAACGCTTCGCTGCTCACCGAGGATACCGGTTTTCTCTTTCGTAACAGAGAAGAGCTTTACAAACAGATCCTCCGCGTTTTACGCAACAAGGAAGAAACGAGGGGAATCGGTCGAAGGGCAAGACGTTATATCTCGGCTGTTTTTTGCCGTGACAAGGAGCAGATGGAGTATCTGCGGTTATACCGGCTAACGGCCGGTGAGAACGGAGATCCGACGAAAAGGGATCTCTCGGTGAATCAGGGAGATTTTCTTTAGATTCCGCCCTGGTTCGGGATTGACGTGACAAAGGAGAGCATACGATGCGGGTCCTTGTGGTCGCCCCTCATCCGGATGATGATGTCATCGGATGCGGGGGAAGCATGATCCATCATATCAGGAAGGGCCATTCGGTTACAGTGGTCTACATGACCTCCGGCGAGGCGGGCAGCCTTGTCCATTCCAAGGAGGAGCTTCGAGAAATCCGCGAAGCAGAGGCGCGGGACGCCGCTTCCGTCATGGGGGTCAGCGATCTGATCTTTCTTCGAAATGCGGACGGCTCTCTCGCAGCGAAGAGCGAATCCCTGACCCTGCTGGTCCGGATGATCCGCGAGAAGCGGCCCGTATTGATCTATTTCCCTCATGCCGATGAGGGTTGTCGCGATCACCGGATCACCCATGAAATCTGCAGGGAGGCGGTTCAGCGCGCGAGCGGCCCCTGGTTTCAGGAGTGTCCTGGAAAACCTTGGTTGGTGGAGGGCGTCCTGTGCTACGAGGTCTGGACGCCCTTTCGGGAAGCCTCTTTTATAGAAGACATATCGGACTGCATGGAGCTGAAGTTGGAGGCGCTTCGCCGCCATCGTTCTCAGCTGGCCTCGATCCCTTACGACGATGCGGTGCAGGGGCTGAACCGCTATCGCGGGGTGATGAGCGGCAGAGGGGATTACTGCGAGTGCTTCAAGATCCTCTCCGCGGCGCGCCCCTTTTAGGATCCCCGGACGCAAGGAAATCCAAAACAGAGGCGGGCGCGCTTCACGTAGGAGTCGGACCGGACGACGGCAGACGCTGCCAGCGTCCCAGGATGACCGATTCCACGGCCGTGGCAAAGCCGAAGGACAATACGCTGATCACCAGCGGTATGCCGTGCCCGCGGATAAGGTCGTACAGGAAAACATTGACGGCACCAATCACCGTCACCAAGATCGCCACATTGCGCAGCTCCTTTGAACGTTGTGCCAAGGCAAAGAGCATCAGGACAACGGCAGACACGTTGATGATGACCGACTGGCTGCAGCGCAGGACATTGTTCAGATCGGCCGTACTAAAAATCACGGCCGCGATGTGGTAAAAAATCACCCGCAGCATGAAAAACAAGCTCAGCAGGGCAGCCAGCAAGACCGTGACTGCGCTGAAGTCCTGCTTGTCGATCTTGGAAAAATATGCCGATTCTTCGGGTGGCTTCCTGCGGCGGCACCACCTGTACTGCAGAAGCCCCATACAGGCGATCCCGCCTGCCGAGATGACGCTCGCGAGCAAGGAGAAAGTCATTTCCCCGTTCAGCAGGACCAGGGCCAGTGTCACACTCGCATATATCTGCATGAAGTAGGAAGTCAGCCGAACGCTACCGCTATGCCATTTTCCCGACATGACCGCAGCCCAGAACGCCGCCGCCGCCAACACCGGCAGAGACAGCAGCATCCCCGTGGTTTCAGGCAGGGCAAGCCCCAGCAGTACGAAGCCGGCAAAAAGAAAGGCATTGGTTCCATGCGCCCCTTTCGGGTCCCGATTTGCCAACCACGTTGCCACTGCCAGGTGCACCGTCCCGACAACGACACCCACGATACCCAGCATCAGCTTGTCTCTGCCCATGGCGAACAGCACGTATTGGACCAGCCCAAAAGCCCAGGCCGCGTTCATCGTGGGAAGCATCAGATCAAATCTGCTGATCTTGTCCGAAAGGCTGCGAATAATACCCATCCCTGCCGTGATCATATACATGACCGCGAAAACGGTCAGAAGCGGCAGGAACCAGGCAGGCGCCAATATCCTCGGCGGGATTTCCCCTCCCTTCAGAGTCATCCCGAGTTTTATGCCCCACAGGGTGATCATAAAAAGCGTGACCAGCAACAATATCCAGCGAAGCCAGGAATAGGTGTGGGTTCGTGCTGTAAAGTAACCCAGCAGATTGGCCGTGAGCAGTACGATCCCCAGATAAGGGAAAAACGGAGTGGGATAATCGATCGCCGCCCCTGCAAGGCACATACCGAGGTTGCCGATGGCAACCGGGGCCGGGACCCGGTAGACATAACTGATCACCGCCGCACCGAGGCCGGTCAGCATCAAGAGGATATACGCCGGAACGGAAGGAAGGGCGTCGAAGTGGGTATGCGCTTCCACGACGATGGTAAACATCAAAACCGTTCCGCAAACCGTGAATACCGGCGCCAGCGGATTGGCCCTTCTGTATCTCCGCCAGCCTATAAACATCAGGGCAGCGGCATAACTCATGCCGATGACAGAACCGATCCGAAGGTTCACTATACCGTTATCGGTGATGGTGCGCAGGACCAAGGCGACGACCAGCAGAAAACAGATCGTGGAGAGACGTTGCAGGAGAGAGGAACGTCCAATCCACGACAGCAGGGCTTCTGATGCGTCCGGGAATTGATCATCCTGAGGCGCCGTGCGGGCCTGAGCCGGCATGGCACCATAGAGGTCGACCTTGGCCGAAAGGGTATCCAGCTTCAGGCTCAGCGCCTCAACCTGGGCGGCGATTCGTTCCACGCGAGCTTCAAGAGAGGATACTGGGTCTGTCATCTTCTCCCCCGTGCTAGGCTTTGCTGCTTTGCGAGGTCTGCGTGTCTGCACTGAAAGCGGGAAGTCCCGCTTTCAGTGCAACTACAAATGACCGATTTCCGAAAAGAAAAAACGCCAGGTTCGCGAAACGCCTTCTGTCGATCGTGACGTGGGCGCTGCTGCGGCTCTACTTGCCCTTGCCTCCTCCGCCCGGCACGTCTTCGCCTCCGGCGGCGTGGCACTCGCTGCAATTCAGCGCCATCATGCTGTCCCCGATATCCGTGGGATGGACAAATCCCGTCACCCTCGTCCCCGGCTTGATGTTTTCCTGTTTCTGTCCAAGAACGGTATGGCAGATGTTACAATCCTTGGAAATGACCTTGCCGTCGGCGGACTTGTGTTTTCCATCGTGACAACGGAAACAGCCCGGGGTGTAAAAATGACCGATATGGTCGGGATAGGTATTCCAGGTCACCTTCATATTCGGGAAATAGCCCCGATGATAGATATCCTGTACACCCTCGATGGCCTGCCTGATCGCCGCGGCCTTATCGCTGGCCGTTTTCGGGTACTTCTTTTCATAGAAGTCGGTGATACCGCTGGCGATGGCCGCCCTGCCATCATCCTTGGTCTTATAGGGTTTGTTCAGGAGCTCCACCGCCACCTTCTTGATGAAGGGAAGCGTGGGGTCGATATGCCCGGAGACGAAGTTTTCATCCATCTCCCGACCCGGCGAACGGTAGATATGCGTCGGACGGTTGTGGCAGTCGATGCAATCCATAAGGCGCTTCTGACTTTTGGCAATCTCCTCCTTGGTAAGAGGCTCATGCTCGTCGTTATACTCGGTGATCTTTCCGTTCTTGTCCTTCACTGCGACGTACGGGATTTCGAGACGCTTCTTGTCCTTGGCGATGTAATACACTTCGCTGCCGATATGCCAATGGATGCCCGCGTCGGTCGGACTCTTGGGGGAACCGCCGATGTTGATCAGCATGTTGATCTCCCTAGGCGTATTTTTCGCATCGGGCGCATAGTGATAAAAGACCCGCTGCCGTCCGGAATAGAACTTTTCCGGCCAGTGGCAGCGTTCGCAGATATCCCGCGCGGGACGGAGATTGGCGACGGGCGTCTCGATGGGCACTGAATAGGTATGCGCCATAACGGCATAGATCTGCTTCAGACCGGAAATCTTGGCCTTCACGTACCATTCCGCCCCTGGTCCGATGTGGCATTCCACGCAACGGACACGGGCATGGGGAGATTTACTCCAGGCGCTGTATTCCGGTGTCATAACGGTATGGCAGAGCTTCCCGCAAAAGTCTGCGGATTCGGTAAAATGGTAGCCTTTGAGCGCCGCGATGGAAATAATCAGGACAAACAGGACGGTGCCGAAGATGAAAAAGACAAACAGCCGGCGCTTGTGCCGGTCGTTCAAATCAAGGTCCGGATAAGGCGGGATGATATCGGGCTTCGCCAAGCGGTGCCGCTGACGCACGCGAAAAGCGCCGATCGGAACCAGAAGCAGACCCAGGATCAGCATCGCGGGAAAGATAAAATAGACGAGCACCCCAAGATAGGGACTTTCGACGCCGGTAATCATTTCCACGGAAAGCAGCACGATGATCAAACCGGTAGCCACCGTGGCCAGCACCATACCTATCAGACTGATGAGATTGAAAAAATACCCCAGTATCTCTCTCCTGTTTTCAGACATGTTCCCTCCTTGCTTCTCTCATACAGGATCGCTTACAACGTGTCATTCCTTTTACGGCGCTGGAACGGTGAGGGGGAAAGTGCACTTTTCCACCCATGCCTGTCGCAAGAGGCCATCCCGTCCAGCAGCCTATCTAGTGCGGGGTCGCCAAAAAGGCGTAAAGCATCATAAACAGCAATGCAATCCCCAAGAAAAGCGCCAAGAAACCGAATCCTTTGAAAAAGAAATCGAAGAAAACGCCGCTTCTTTTTTCGATCTTCAGCTTTTCGATCATCCCCGTCCGTTCATAGCGTTGCCACTGATCACGCCGTTCCTCCACAAACTCGTGTTTCGACACTTGGCCGTTGAAGATGACAAAATCCATGGGGAATTTCTCAGGGCGGAAATGGGTATTGAAGAAATGCACCGTAAAGATGAATCCCGTAGCGAGCAGGGCCTCGTCGGAATGAACGATGGTCGCCACGTTGAACATCCAGCCGGGTAGAAAACGACCGAAAAATTCCGGGAACCAGAGCATCAAACCGGAACCGCCGATGGCAAACATCCCCCAGAAAACCGCCAGGAAGTCGAATTTCTCCCAATAAGCCCAGCGCTCAAAAGTCGGTTTCGGCCCCTTGAAAAAGAACCAACGAATCATCCCTGTTATGTCCTGTACATCACGGGGATTAGGGCAGAGGGAATCGGGACCGAGCAACCTCTCCATCCAGTTACCCGGGATATCCTTCCGGAAAAAGAGAAAATGGATGCACATGCCGATCGCTGAAACAAAGTAAACAAAGGTGATCACCGCACAGATCCTGTGGATCAGGGCGGCATTGGCGGCGCCGCCGAACAGCGCCATCAGAAGCTTCGACAGTTCCTGATCGCTGAACTTAAGGGGTAATCCCGTCAAGGCCAGCCCCAGAAAGCTGATGATTACCAGGACATGCAGGAGAATGTGACGGAGATTGAAACGGCGGTACTGTTTGAAACCATCAGGGACATGTTGGATCAGACCCTTGGCAAGAAGCTCCGCCCTTTCTCGATTTTCCACAAACCCGCGGTACATCCACAGGAGCGTATGCACCCAGAACACGGCGAACGTACTGACCAGCAGGCCGACCATGCCAAGAAACGTCCAGTACAGGAGGGGATAGGTCTTTCGATCCGTATGCTCTCCATGGGCGTAAAACTTGGTAAACATCGGCGTCGCGTGTTCATGGCACTGTTTGCATGTATTCGTCAGATTCGCCGGATGGACGGTGGACAGGGGGTTCGATGCCTTGAGCACGGCATGGGCGGTATGACAATCGGAGCAGCCGGCAACCTTGTCCGGATAGCCGAGCCGATAATTTTTCCCATGATAACTGTCCATGTAAGTGCGGGTGGCTACATTGAAGACGTTGTTACGTTTCATCATCTGCTCATCGCTGTGGCACTTCAGGCAGACCTTGGTATGGAACACCCGGTCCGTATGGAATCTCGGGTCGTTCATCGGCTTGATTTCATGGAGATTATGGCAATCGTTGCAGGAGGCGGAATCTTGATTGGCGGCGGCTACCGCTGTACCGTGAATGGATTGGCGATAAATCGCCTCATGGTCATGACATTGGATGCATTTGGCAACGACAATCCGCTTGTCCTTTTTCCAGTACTGGTGTGAATGGATGTCAGTGTGGCAGTCGGCGCATTTGACGTCCTTTTGAACATGTATGCTGGCGTAATGTTCGGCATTTTCTTTTTTATGGCAACGCTCGCAACTGACCTTTTGTATCCTGATCTGGCCTTTCACGTGTCGGGAAAGTTCGGTGAGCTGGACATGACAGCTGTTGCAGCCGTTCTTGCCATGAACGGAAGAGACAAAAGCGGCTGCAGAGATTTTATCACCATGGCAACCGAGACAGGTCACAGGATCAATGGCCATCCCTTCGTCAGCCCACAGGGGATAACACGTCAGCAGAACAAGCAAAATCGCTGATGCAATGCGGGAACCTATTATCAACATGTGGACCCTCCTGCAAAACAGATAATGATCGAAACAGATATCCAGACCTTGAATGTTTCGAACATGTTCGGCATTGTGAATTCATGCGGCTGCATCGCGGCAAAATGCACCGTATCCCTATTATATACACAGTCAAAAATCAATAAAAATTTACCCCCTGAAGCGGCTTGGGCCGATCAACCGCCTTGACTATCATTTTTCGATAAATTATGATGAGTTATTGCCAACGGATTTGCACATCGCCGCTCGAAGGGTACAAACCGTTACATCCTCGGAGGCAACACATTTGCGTATCAGCCTTATTTCCAAACTAACCATCGGCACCAGCATCATCCTCCTTGTCTTCATGGTTTTTTTCGCTTACATCAACATTGAGAACCTCAAAACCATGCTGATGGAGGCGGCGATTTCCGATGCGGACAAATTAAGTGAAACGATAATAAAATCGACCCATTATGAAATGCTGGAGGATAACCGGCAGAGGGCCTATCAAATGATCCAGGAGGTAGGAACCCTCGAAGGGATCAAGTACATCAGGATGATCAACAAAAGCGGCACCATCACCTTCTCAACCGAAAAAGAGGAGATTGGTCGATATCTCGACAAGACAGAGACGGGCTGCAATATGTGTCACGCCAGCCGCGAACCGAAGGTGCAAGCCTCCACGATGAACCGGAGCCGAATATTTTTCGATAAGACCGGAAGCCAGGTCGTGGGCATGGCCAAAGCTATCTATAATGAAAAAAGCTGCTATGAATCGTCGTGCCACTTCCATCCAGCCAAGCAGAGGATCCTGGGGGTCCTGGACATTATCGTTTCCCTTGAAAACATGCATACGCTCATAGACCATTATCGCAACAAAATCATATTTCTGACGATCTTCCTTCTGTTGTCGATTTCCTTGGCTATCACTTTTTTCACCCATCGCCTGGTGAATCGTCCGGTAAAGAACCTTCTGACGCAAACAAAGAGAATCGCGAAAGGGGATCTCAATGCCGTGGTGCAAAATATCTCGAGCGATGAGATGGGGGAACTTTCCGATGCCTTCAATCAGATGACGGCCAGCCTCAAGAACGCCCGGATCGAGCTGGAAGAATGGGGGAAGAATCTTGAGGCCAAAGTTGCGGAAAGGACTCTGGCAATCAAGCAGATGCAGAACCAGCTGATACGTTCGGAAAAAATGGTTTCTCTCGGCAGACTCGTAGCCGGGATCACCCACGAGATCAACAATCCTCTCACGGGTATCCTGATGTTCGCCAATTTCACCAACGACAGCCCAAAACTGGACCCCTCCCTGAAAGGCGACATGGAGGTCATCATCAACGAAGCCCAGAGATGCGCAAAGATCGTCAAAGGTCTGCTCGATTTTTCCCGTGAATCCATCCCACAGAAGAAACCTGCATCGCTCAATAAAGTGATGGACGCCACCCTATCCCTTATCGGTCGCCAGTCAAGCTTTCACAACATCGATATCATCAAAGACTATCAGCCGAATTTTCCTCTTATCCATGTTGATGAGAATCAGATGGAACAGGTCTTCATCAATATGCTACTCAACGCAAGCCAATCCATGCCCGGTGGCGGAAGTCTCCGCATTACCACCTATACAGAGGACGAACAGTACGCCTGTCTTAAAATCACGGATACCGGAGCAGGGATCAGCGAAGAAAATCTGGAGAAGATATTCGATCCCTTCTTCACCACAAAGAGCGACAAGGGGATGGGATTGGGTCTTTCCGTTTCCTATGGGATCGTCGAAAGACATGGCGGCAGGATCGAGGTACAAAGCAAGGTAAACGAAGGGACGAGTTTTACCATCAAATTGCCCCTGGGGCCGCAAGGGAAAGAAACACCCGCCGCAAGCAGCCCCTCCGCACCCGGTTAGAACACCTCAATAGGCGACAGTTTCCACTCAAGACTTCCCTCCAAGAGATCCATTTGGCATATTTCCAAAGCAACTCGCAGAAATGGGACATCTCTCAGTCTTGCAAGCGGAGCCCACCGCAGATGAATGGTTTTCATGAAGAAACGTATATTTTTTTGTACAACTCATTATTCATCGACTTCTTCTTTGTTTATAGCATCTTATCCAGCTGACCCCTTAGCTCCAATCCATCGCCGGCCATTGGCCTGTATAAGGTTATTATACTTTACCGGTATGAGGCTCCCCTCCTTAATCGGTCATAAACTAAAAATATTCATTATAAACAACCACATACATTAATTGTCCGGATTGCGTTTTTTTGGCATATCCGTTGCGATACCTTAAGTCAAACGAAAGGTACGGATAAATCGTTACGCTAATGAAAGGAGAAAGCTATGAAACGCACGATAACGCTCTTGACGGTTGCCATGCTCAAGGCAACACCTGCTCTGGCCTCGACAGGTGATCCGGAGACAACGGGAACGAGTTTGTTAGTCCTTCTATTCCTGGTATTTGGAGCCCTTATCGTTGCCTTCCAGCTAATACCCAGTTTGGTACTTTTCAGCTCGATGCTCAAAGGTCTTTTTGGCAACGCCGTGAAGCATCCTCTACCGAAATCGGGTACGAGAATCCCGTAACCGCTTTTGCTTTGCTGTCATAACCACAAGGACAGAGGGAGAAGAATATCATGCAGGGACTTCTCATCGCAGACAAAAATACTGAAACCCGCAAGCAGATGGCGAGCTTGCTGATAAAGGCCGGCTATGACGTCATGGTGACGGACTCAGCTGTAAAAGCCATTCACGGTGTGCTCAAAAAAACAGCCCAAGTGGTGCTATTAGGAACCGCTTTGGATGAATTGACATCCGTAGAGCTGATTCCCCTTTTGAAGCAATGCAACCGCCATCTGATGATCATTCTGATTGCTGACGACGCCCCCTTGCCCATGATCAGGAAGGCGCGCACGGAAGGGATCTTCTATCACGCCCTGCGGCCGGCAGAGCCTGAAGATGAGGAAGAAATCAAGCAGGTGGTCAAATGCGCCATGGAAAGCTTGAGCAAATCGACCTACACACGAGGGATCCTCTCTCATTAATACATTGATAAGGGTGGTGATACATGATGAAGTCTGTCAAAAAAATAGGGTTGATTCTTGCTGGAAGTTGTGGAAACGCCGCATCCTTATGGGCCGCAGACGCCGCTCCCCGTGAAGACAACAGCGATTTGTTCGTGTGGATATTCCTCGCGTTCTGCGCCTTGATCATCGTTGCCCAGCTGATCCCGGCGGTGATGATGCTGCTTGGATTTTCCAAAGGGCTCAAGAAGGAAAAAACGCCGCCTGCTCAAAAACCTGTAGATCATCCGACGTGATCGGAAGCTGTACTCTCTTGGTCCTGTCGGTTCGAGTCATACAAGGGATCACCGCTGCAGAAAACGGCCGAATAGGTTGTTTTTATTGATTGTTCTGTTCATCCCGGACGGAAATACCCAGTTTTTTCAGCAGGGCATGGAAGTTCGGACGAAGCATGCCGGTGTCCTCTGCGGCCTGTGAGACATTCCAATTGTTTCTTTTAAGGGCGCTGATGACAAATGCCTTCTCAATCGGCTCTACAGCCCGTTCCCGGACATGCTTCTTTGTTTCCTTCAATTCCTCCAAATTCAATGGAATGATGTGTTGATCCAGAACCCGCTCCTCTTCTGCAGACCGCAATTCCAGGTTGACCTTCTGGATAACGTCACCCTCGCAAAGTACAACGGCCCTTTCAATGATATTTTCCAACTCCCGGACATTGCCTGGAAAGGGATATTCTTCCAGCACCTTCATCGCATCCTGCGCAAGCCCTTTGACCTCCTTACCAATCTCTGAAGAAAATTTCCTCAGGAAATGGTGAATTAAAAGCTGTAAATCCCCTTTGCGCTCCCGCAGTGGAGGAAGATTTACAGGGATGACGTTAATTCGAAAAAACAGATCTTCTCTAAAGGTCCCCTTTGCCACCATGGCACGCAGGTTGGTATTGGTGGCCACTACCAGACGGATATCTATGGGGACAGGCCGGGTATCGCCAATGGGGATCAGTTCGCGCTCCTGCAATACCCTGAGAAGTTTTGCCTGGGTGGCAAGACTGATATTTGAAATCTCGTCCAGAAAAAGGGTCCCTTCGTCGGCGACTTTAAAAAGCCCGGTTTTGGTATGAATGGCCCCGGTAAAAGATCCCTTGATATGGCCGAACAGTTCACTTTCCAGCAATGTATCAGGAAGTGATGTGCAGTCCACAGCAACGAAGGCATGTTCATGTCGGCTGCTGTTCTTGTGGACAGCACGTGCGACCATCTCCTTGCCGGTCCCGCTCTCGCCGGTGATCAAAACCGTACTGTCCGTAGGGGCCACCTGCATTATCCGGCGGAAGACCTTCTTCATCTCGGTGCTTTCACCAATAAAGTCATGGCCGGCGCCGAATTCTTTGTTTACAGAAAGGCTCTCCACAGCCAATGCTTTATGGGCTACGGCCTTCTGGACCTTCTCGATGATCAGGCTGGAAGCAAAAGGTTTCGCTATGTAATCGAAGGCGCCGTTTTTCATGGCGTCCACTGCGGTATCGACGGTTGAGTAACCGGTAATGATGATGACCGGCACCTCCGGTTGCAGTATTTTTATGGTTTTCAGCACCTCTATCCCGTCCATGCCGGGCATTTTCAGATCCGTGATCACTACATCAAAATCCTGCTCCTGTATCTTCTCAATAGCGGTTCGTCCGCTGGCTGAAGTAGTCACCTGATAGCCTTCAGCTTCGAGAATGCGCCGCATTCCTTTCCTGATCACGTCCTCGTCATCGACGACAAGTACATTATAGGTGTCCTTTTCTTGCTTGTTTGTTTCCATTATTTAACCGTTAAAAATCGTTATTTCCCGTTCACGTTGGAAGACTTTATTGCTTGGCTCCTGTTACAGGAAGCACCTCTACAGCAGTTTGGAGTATATGAAAACGCCCTAGGTGTGTCAATAGAAACGTCCGTGTTGCCATGAGGATCATGACCGTGAAACGATCAGAGAGTGTATAGATCATACTGATACTTAACAACAAACAATTATATTGAAATAGCCTATGTTGGATGATAAAAGAAATACCATATGCGATATCCGAGGATATTCGATAAGATTATCGGCATTACCGATTCGATCGGTGTAAAGTTTTTTGTTTTGCTGGTGGTCTTGCTGATGCTCTCCTTCGGGATCGTGACCTATGTCAACGTCTACTTTCTGACCTCCCTTTTCCGAGAAGACGCCGTCAACAACGCAGTGCAGGTCAGCAACATCATCAAGCGGGCGACCTATCACAGCATGCTGGAAAATCACCGGGATGATTTGACCAACACGATTCTGAGCATCGGGAAGGAAGGGATCTTTGAAGGGATACGGATTTACAACAAGGCCGGGGGGATCTCTTTTTCCGATCGTCTGGAGGAGTTGGGCCAGTTTGCGGACAAGAAGGCGGAACAGTGCTATGTGTGTCATGCCGAGGAGCCGGCAAAGGGGGTTGTGCCCACCAAAGACCGGACCCGGACACTGATATCCCCCAAAGGGTATCGGGTGTTGGGTTTGATCAACCCGATCGAGAACGGCCCGGAATGTTTTAATGCCTCCTGCCATGCCCACTCTTCCAA
>Ga0172371_10006494_pt1 | contig 17010 bp, 8 predicted proteins | sample Lak12m_FD_114543 | JGI IMG/M metagenome (GOLD analysis project Ga0172371, IMG submission 114543) | Freshwater microbial communities from Kabuno Bay, South-Kivu, Congo - kab_022012_12m | ecosystem: Environmental > Aquatic > Freshwater > Lake | place: Democratic Republic of the Congo: South-Kivu...
TAAGAAGCGATCATATGGCGCTGCTGTACGGGGATTTTCAACCATTGCTTGTCACGCGTGACCAGTACGTGTACATGCGATCCTATTTCGATGATGTGGTGATTGTGGCTTTTAATAAATCCGGGGATGATGTGTCAGTAGATGTGCCACTCCCTGGCAGGATACATCCGGAATCTTTGACACCTGTCTTTGGATCATTAGTCAAGAAAAATGATAACCAGTTAACAATCAACTTAGAAGCCTATTCTTTTGAAATTCTTAGAAACAAAAAATAGAACACAGATTACACAGATTAACACGGATTAACACAGATAAAAAATCAGTGGAAATCAGTGTTCCCGTGTTATCGGGATCCGTGTAATCCGTGTTCTTTTGGAAGACAAATCTCAACAAAATGAAAGTATTAAAAGAGACCGTATTATTCAATATTGCGTTCGTAGCAATGATCCTGTTTGCAGCGTTTTCATGCAGCCAGAAGCCGGTGGTCCCGTCTTACCATACCGAATGGAGCGAGAATGCCACTATTTATGAAGTGAATGTGAGGCAGTTTACTCCGGAAGGTACTTTCAGAGCCTTGGAAGAGCATTTGGCAAGGCTTCAGAAGATGGGAGTGAAAATTCTCTGGTTGATGCCTGTTAATCCTATTGGAGTTGAAAACCGCAAAGGTACTCTTGGGAGCTATTACTCGGTAAACGACTACCTCGATGTCAATCCTGAATTTGGAACGAAAGAGGATTTCCGGCATCTGGTGGAAAAGATCCATGAGATGGGGATGTATATCATCATCGATTGGGTGGCAAACCATACATCCTGGGACAATCCTTTGATCGTGGAACATCCGGAATGGTATTCAAAGGACACGGCCGGGAACATCATTTCCCCTGTCCCCGATTGGAGTGACGTGGCGGACCTGGACTATTCAAATTCCGGCTTGAGGGAGTATATGACAGATGCCCTGGCATACTGGGTGCAGGAATTTGATATCGACGGATACCGGTGCGACGTAGCCGGAATGCTCCCTGTTGAATTCTGGGACAGCGCCGTACCAATGATCAAAAAGATAAAACCGTTGTTTATGCTGGCAGAATGGGAGACGCCGGAGATGCACGATACGGCTTTTGATGCAACATATTCCTGGGATCTTTTCCATCTGATGAACCAGATCGCAAAAGGAGAAAAAACAGCCAATTACATTGATTCGCTTCTGAAAAAAGAACGTCAGGAATATCCCCTTCATGCGTACAGGATGCGTTTTACATCCAATCATGATGAAAATACATGGAACGGAACTGAATTTGAACGGCTGGGAGACGCTTCAGAAGCGTTTGCTGTCCTTACCTTTACTTTTCCCGGGATTCCCCTGATCTATTCCGGACAGGAAGCTGCGTTGAACAAGAGGCTTGCATTCTTTGACAAGGATACAATCGTATGGAATAACTATCCTCTCGAAGAGTTCTACTCAACTCTCTGCTTATTGAAACAAACACAAAAACTGGCTTCATCTGTAGGCGAAAGTTCGGGATTTGTAAAAATCCCGACAACCGCCGATACAGCAGTTTATGCTTTCATCAGGAGTAACCCCGGAAACCGGGTATTTGTGATCCTGAACCTTTCTGCAACCGACCAGACCGTGGTACTTCCGGGAGATGAATTTCCGGGGCGATATGAAAATGTGTTCACAGGTTCGGAAGAGACTTTTGACCAGGGAATGACGATCAAAATGGATCCCTGGGATTACAGAATTTATATTGCCGCAATTAAGCAATAAATTTACATTTAGATTGAATCGAAATGTTAATTTATAGTTAACTTTGTGTCCCCAAAAATAATTATACTACATATGAGAAGAAATATACGATTTCACGTTCGGAGTTCACTCTGTCTCCTGTCTCTTCTTTTCGGTTCTTTGGGGCTTCAGGCCCAGGACCTCGATATCAATGGAACCGTTACAGAGCAATCGACAGACATATCCCTGATCGGGGTAACCGTTCTTCAAAAAGGCACTGTCCTCGGGACAGTAACTGACGTCTCAGGGAATTATAGTATCACGGTACCGAAAGGTACTGTCCTGGTTTTCTCTCTGGTAGGATATGCAACCCAGGAGATCGTCGTTGAAAAAAGCGGCATCCTTGACATTGAAATGGAGGTTGAAATTACCAACCTGGAGGAAATTCTTGTCATTGGCTACAGCACTCAGAAGAAGGCGGATAAAACCGGGGCTGTCAGCCTTGTAAAAGCAAATGAACTGAATGGCGGGGTCATTACCGATCCCATTCAGAGTATGCAGGGGAAAGCCGCCGGGGTGCTTATCACAAAAAAGGGGGGCGACCCGAATGAAAATTTCTCCGTCCAGATTCGTGGTGCTTCCGGATTCAGTTCAAACACACAGCCATTGTATGTGATTGACGGAATTCCGGGCGCAGACCCGAATATTGTTGCCCCTGATGACATAGCATCATTCACCATTCTGAAAGATGCTGCTTCTGCCGCTATATACGGATCCAGGGGCTCAAACGGGGTTATCATCATCACCACAAAAAGGGGAGATGCAGGGATCGCCACAGAAGGAGGAAAGAATGACGGCGCTTTTTCTACCATTGAATTCAGTTCCCAGGTCTCGATTGAGAGAGTCGCAAAAAAACTTGGTATTCTTGATGCATCCGAAATCAGGAGTTTTGCAAACGATTTGCTGCAGAAAGCCCTGATAACACACCCGAATTATACGATCGACAGTGTTTTTATTGACGGAGGGGCTACTACCGACTGGCAGAATGAGATCTACCGCACAGGGATAGCTACAGCAAACAATTTAAGTTTCTCCGGAGGAAACAGAAGAAACTCCTATTATGCTGCCGTGAATAACTCTTCCTGGCAGGGCACAATGAAGGGGACGTCAAAAGACCGGACTACTGCAAGGATCAGTGTCACTCACAAAGCCTTCAAAGACAGGCTGCTTCTGGCAGGGAACTTATTCGGAGCCATTGAAAAAAACAACTATGAGAATTATGACGGATGGGATAAAGATGATATCATCTACCAGGCCATATCCCGAAATCCGACAGACCCTGTGTATGATTCCGCTGGAGGTTATTATCAGACATCCCGGGTTTTTAACTACGAGAACCCTATCGCAGTCATCAACGAAGTTACCAACGACCGGAACGCAAAAAATTTCTTAGGTAGTCTCAAAGCCGATTTTGAAATTATTGATGGCCTTGTTGCCAGCGTTAACCTCGGATACATCCGGGATGATATTACTACGAACTATTTCAGGCCTTCTGGCTTATACTCCTCTGCTGACAATGGATTCGGAAAAAAACAATACACAACCAACAGTCAGAAAGTGATGGAGATCACAGGTATTTATGAAAAGGTTTTCAAATCAGCACATAATTTCAATGCCCTCCTGGGATACTCCTGGCAGGAATCAGTATATAGCGGATTCTATGCACAGGGAGGTGATGCCCAGTCGAATTATGCCGGGCCTGAGAACCTGGCCGTATTGAACGAAGTCAACTGGGGAGACATCGGCTCATGGAAAGGGAAATGGAATCTTATAGGATTCTTCGGCCGTGTACAGTACAACTACAACAACAAGTATTACGCCTCAGCTTCACTTCGGAGGGATGGTTCCTCTAAATTTGGCGAAAATAACAAATGGGGTTGGTTCCCTACAGTCGCTGTTGGATGGAACATGGAACGCGAAAAATTCCTGAGCAATGTAAAATGGCTCAACCAACTCAAACTGCGAGCAAGTTACGGTGTCTCAGGGAACCAGGAGATCGGTGAGTACCGGAGCATGGTTGTTTGGGAACCCAGTGGAAAAGCAATAAATCCGGAAACCGGGAAAGAGGTGATCACCTTCAAGCCAGCCTGGAATGCCAATCCGGATCTGAAATGGGAAGAGACGTCTGAAGTGAATGTCGGACTCGACTTTGCATTTCTTGACAGCAGAATAAACGGGAGCCTGGAAGGATATTACAAAGTCACGAAAGATTTATTGGGTGAATACACAGTACCCGTGCCGCCGAACCTGGCCCAGAAAACATTTGCAAATTCAGGATCGCTTTCGAATACCGGTGTTGAACTCTTCATACAGGCCTACGCTATTACCTTACCGAAGTTAAACTGGAAAACAAGCCTCACTGTTTCACACAATAAAACGGAAATACTGGATCTGGGCGAATATTTCAATGAAAAAGATGGTGTCAGAAAAGAGGGATATATTTCCGGGCGCGGGATGGTTGGAGAAGAGTATTATGTGACCGGGATCATGGTAGGCGAGCAGATTGGAGCATTTTATCTCCCAACCTATGTGACATTGAAAGACGGAGTCTTTATCTATGAGTCCATGACAGGAGGATACACAGATAAACTGAGCGAAGCGAAAAGAACAATCATTGCCACTGCCGGGCCAAAAGTTGAAATAGGATGGTCAAACCTCATCACTTTCAGGAAACGGTGGACATTGGATTTTGCGCTGCGCGCCTGGATCGGGAATCATGTGTACAATGCAACCAAAATGTTCTTTGACAATCCCGGGAACCTTCCTTCCCTCAATGCATTACCTGAAGCAATTGACTGGTACAACCAAGGGAGGATATCCGGCGCTTCCATCGCTGATATCTATGTTGAGAATGCCTCTTTCCTGAAAATGGATTACATCGCTCTTACATATGATTTTAACGTATCGAAGATCAAATGGATGTCAAAACTCTCTCTCTATATTTCTGCAAATAATGTATTTACGATTACCGGATACTCAGGAGTCGACCCCGAGACTACAATAAAGGGCCTGTCCTTTGGTATCGATCAATATAATGTATATCCAAAAACCCGTGCATTTACACTCGGATTTAAGGTAGTTTTTTAAGTTATTACAGCTATGAAAAAAAGATATCTTATTCTCTTAACTGCCTTGATTGCAGCATCATCCTGCACCAAGCTTGATGAGCACGTATACGATAAAATCCCTGGCGACATCTATCCCGAAACCGCGGATCAGATCGCGAACCTATCGGTTGAAGCCTATACCAAGCTCAAACCGATGGCGGACGATGAAGGATGGTGGTTCCTTGCCCAGGAGATCTCCTCTGACGAACTTTGCGGCCCGACAAGAGGCAGTGACTGGTATGACGGAGGGAAATGGCTTAACATGCACCGGCATACCTGGTCAAACGACGACGAAGGAGTGAACAGGATGTGGAGTGCTTTCTGGACGGGAATTACAACCTGCAACCAGGTCCTTGACATGATGCATGACCTTCCGCAGAATCCTGCACTTGTAGCGAAAATGAAAGAGGTAGAAGTTCTTCGTTGTCTTTATTATTATATGCTTATTGACAACTACGGGGATGTCCCTTATCTCACCAGCGCAAAGAATGCCCCTGCCCTGCCCTTCAAGGTTAAACGGGAGGTTATTTTTGACAGCCTTGTCGCAACTGTTAAGTCGGCACTTCCAAGCCTGAAACCGGTCAACATCAAATACATGGCAACAAGGTATATGGGATTTGCCCTGTTGACCAAACTCTACCTGAATGCGGAAGTGTACACCGGGACCCCTCAGTGGGAAGAGGCGAACATATATTGCGACAGTGTCCTTGCAGGGCCATATTCACTGGAGTCCAACTTCCTTGCTCCGTTTGTGACCAACAATGAGAATTCAAGTGAGATCATTTTTTCCATCCCTTATGATGAAGATAATTTTCAGGGATTCCGCCTGCATATGCGAACGTTGCATTACCAGCACAACCTCAGGTTTGATATGCCGGTCGGGCCATGGAATGGATTTTGTATAGTCCCGACATTCTGGGATACCTATGAACCCGGTGACCTGAGGAGAGAAGGATACAACATCTACGGACCGCAATATGATAAAAACGGAAATATTATCCTGGATGGAGAGACCCACCAGCCCCTGGATATTGATCCATATGTGTCGGCATTGTATATGCAGGCAGCCGATTATACACCTACGCAAATACGGACAACAGGTGCCAGGATCGGAAAATATGAAATAAAAATGGGGGCGAAAGAAAATTTAAGCAATGATTTGCCGTTATTCAGGCTAACCGATTTTTATCTTGTCAAAGCAGAACTTTTAATCAGGATGGGGGGAAATGGTGATGACTGGATCAATCCGATCAGAACCAGGGCCGGAGTATCCGCATGGAGTGGCGCTACTCTTGAACAACTCCTGGCAGAGCGGGGCAGAGAACTTTACTGTGAAGGAGTACGCAGGCAGGACCAGATTCGGTTTGGAACCTGGGAGAACGCATGGTGGGAGAAACAAGCTCATGGACCTTCTTTGAGAATTTTCCCGATTCCAAAATGGGCCACAGATGCAAATCCAAATTTATTATTACCATAAAGTCTAATTCAGTTAGTTACACTATTAATTTAAAACAAATTCTATGAAAACAATGCATGTTAAAGTTCCGATGATCCTTTCATTGCTGGCAGTGATTGGGATCGTCATGGTGGTTAGTTCCTGTAAAAAAGATGATCCGGCACCACCACCGATTATCGTTTTAGACGGATATTACGTAAAAGGAGCTGCTGTAGCTTATGCAGACTTCAACACCAATGCTATGATGAAGGTTACTCGCAATGAAGTAACCCAAACTGACCGTGCTTCATTACTGGAACTCTATATTCCTATCAAAGCCGGTACCGATGGATTTAATATTGTTAAAGTGGCAGGCTCTGTTTATACCACACTCGGCCCGGGCAATCCCTTCGGAAATGTTACGCAAGGCACCACGGATGAACCGAAAGTGATCTTTCAGCGTGGTCTCTATGCAGAAACAACTGCAAAATTCAATGTTCCTTCCGATGGCATGTATCATGTCGTGATTGATTTTGATCTTGGAAAAGTTGCAATTGTTCCCGTTCATTGGGGGATTATCGGCGCTGCTACTCCAGCAGGATGGGGCAGTTCAACAGCAATGTCCGAATCTGCTTTCAATGCTACAACCATGACATGGAACATCATTGATATGGAATTACGTGGCGGTGACTGGAAATTCCGTTATTCAGATGGCTGGAAAGTTGAACTGGATACCACGATTGATGTGGGTGGCGGGAAAATCGGTGTGAAATTCAACACAAACTTCGGAGGAGCTGTAAATGCACTGGTTGCTGGTGGAGACAACATCGTTAACGCTGATCCCGGCATTTACACCTGCAACATGAGCTATACTCTGGGTACAGGCTACATAGCCACGCTGACAAAAACAGGAAACCTCCCGTTAACAAACTGGACCGGGGTTGTTTGCGATGCTGTTGGCACAGGTGTCAGCATTGACAACCCGACTGCTGCTGCAGATACCAGTTCGTGGGGCTGGGGAAACCAGATGTTATCTGATAATGGAGGAATCCCGGTTGTAACCGGCAACGATATGTATACATGGACCTGGTCAGGGATCATACTGGAAGCAAATGAAGGCTTTAAAGTCAGGACCGTGAATGGAATTGCTCCTCCTGTTGGTGGTGCGAATTTCGACGCAGGTTATACCGCTCTGAATGTGGCTGCAAGCTCAGCTAACATTGTAGATGCAAGTGGAAACCTTATGGCAACAGTGAAAGCTGCATATACCATCACCCTTAAAATCGATGCTGCCAACAGCGACAGCAAAGAAATTATAATCACCCTGGACTAGATCAGTTCTCACCTGATTGAAATTATCTTTTAAAAGAGGTTGTCTCAACACATCGAGACAACCTCTTTTTACTAACAGACCCACGATAGATCTTTCTTGTTGCTCTTTGAGGTTCTTTTCCCCGATTACTAAACCATCCAGTGTTCGCTTTTAGTATCTTTGTCCGGAATAAACTGATCCGGATGAACTGGCCGAAATTAAAGTACCTTCTTTTTCTCTCATTTTGGATTCTTACAACTGAGAGTTCTTCTCAGGTTGTCGTAACTTCTCCTCTTTACCCTGTCGATGTGGATTCGTGCATCGTCTATTTTGATGCGACCCAGGGAAACGGAGAATTAGTAAACATTCCACCACCGATATATGCACATACCGGTGTCATTACAAATTTAAGTTCCTCTCCTTCCGACTGGAAGCATGTGGTTGCCGGCTGGACTGTGAATATCCCCAAAACACAACTGACACCATTGGGGAACAACCTGTATAAACTTATCTTAACACCCTCAATCAGGGAGTATTACGGAGTCCCTGCTTCAGAGAAGATCCTGAAAATGGCATTTGTCTTCCGGAATTTCGATGGGTCCAAAGTTGGCAGAAATAGCGACGGCAGCGATATCTTTGCAGATGTCTATCCGGCCTATACGAGTATCAACATCATTCAGCCTGCGGAGCGTAACCTCCTTAAAAACCTGAATGATACGATAGCAGTTGAAGCATATAGTCCCCTGGCCGATTCCCTGTTCCTTATCGTGAACAACACCCTCACCAAATCGATAGCCGGACAGCTTATCACCGATACCATCCTTGCTGATAACTTCGGACAAAACTGGATAAACCATTATGTAAAGATTGTCGCAAAAAATGATTCTGTTCTGACTGCGGATTCCTTCTCATATATGGTCATCCCTCCTGCTCCCGTGGCGACCCTTCCTTCAGGCATGGTGGACGGCATCAATTACATTGACAGTACGACTGTCATCCTTTCATTGTATGCCCGTGGGAAAAAAAATTGCTTTGTCACCGGGGATTTCAATGACTGGGGAATTGATTCCCTCCACTATCTATACAAAACCCCTGATGGGAACAGGTTTTGGGTTGAATTAACCGGCCTGATACCTAAAAAGGAGTATGTATTTCAATACCTTATTGACGGCTCACTTAGGATCGGAGATCCGTTTGCCGATAAAGTCAGCGATCCGGACGACAGTTACATATCCGGCTCCACTTACCCAAACCTGATACCCTATCCCACGGGTAAAGCCATCGGTATTGCAACCGTGCTTCAGACAGCTCAGACACCATTCCCATGGGACACCACCATAACTTTTTATCCCCCTGAGGTTACCGACCTCTTTATTTACGAGATCCTGATCAGGGATTTTACGGTGCAACACGATTTCCCATCACTGATCGACACGCTGGATTATTTGAGAACACTAGGGATTAATGCCATTGAACTGATGCCTGTAATGGAATTCGAAGGCAATCTGAGCTGGGGATACAATCCTGACTTCAGTTTTGCCGTGGATAAATATTATGGCACAAAGAATGGCCTCAAAGAACTCGTGGAAGCTGCCCACTCGAAAGGAATTGCAGTCATCCTTGATATCGTATGCAACCACCATTTCGGGCAATCCCCTTTGGTGAAGCTTTACTGGGACGGTTTAAACCAGAGACCATCAGCAGATAATCCATGGTTCAACCCGGTCCCGAAGCATCCCTATAATGTGGGTTTTGATTTTAACCACGAAAGTTATCATACCAAAACCTACATGGAGCGGCTTCTCAGGTATTGGATCCGGGAATTCCATGTTGACGGATACCGTTTTGACCTCTCCAAAGGATTCACTCAGCGGAATTCCTATCCCAACAATGTTTCCCTTTGGGGACAGTATGACCAGGCGAGGATCGATATCCTGAAAAATTACACCGACGTAATTTGGAATGTCAATCCGGATGTATACATTATTCTGGAACATTTTGCCGATAACAGCGAAGAGATGGTCCTCGCTGCAGATCATATGATGTTATGGGGAAACATGAATTCACCTTACCTCGAAGGATCTATGGGATGGAATGAGGGCGGAAAATCGGATTTCTCCTGGGGTTCATACCAGAAAAGAGGTTGGTCCCAGCCTAACCTGGTCACGTATATGGAAAGTCACGATGAAGAACGTATGATGTTTAAAAACATTTCCTGGGGTAATGCGGCTCTCCCTTGGTATGACATCAAGGATACTGCCGTTGGATTACAGCGGGTGGAACTCGCAGCCAACTTTTTCTTTACTATTCCGGGTCCTAAGATGATTTGGCAGTTTGGAGAACTGGGATACGATTATTCGATAAACTGGCCAACAGGTACTTCAGCTTCAAGGCTTGCCCCTAAACCAATCCGCTGGGACTATTTTTCTCAATGGAGAAGGACGCATGTGTACCGGATTTTTTCCTCCCTGGCCGGATTGAAAGAAACATTGCCTGTCTTCAAAACTTCAGACCTTACCCTTAATGTGGCCAGTTCAATGAAATCCATTGTCTTACGTGATACATCAATGGATCTGATCGTACTTGGCAACTTTGGGATCGCAGAAGACGAGATCGTTCCATCTTTTACAGGAACTGGTCTCTGGTACGAGTTCTGGACCGGTGACTCGATAATTGTTTCAGACCTGATAACCCCTCTTTCACTAAAAGAGGGAGAATACCGGATTTATACATCTAAAAGACTCCCCACTCCTCCATATATCGGGATTGATGACCCCTTTACAGATCAGGCCAAAGAAAAACCTTTCGTATGGTACCACCCCAATCCAACCACTCAAACAGTGTATATCGAAACAGATGTGAATACGTTGGATGTCATTGTCCTGGACCAGAGAGGCCGGACCTTAATTCAGAAACCAAGGATAATGGCAGGCAAGTCAGAACTTGATATAGGGTCCTTGAATCCAGGACTCTACTTCATTCGGTTTTCGGCTGAAGGGAAGACGCCTGTTACGGGGAAAATAATAAAGTATTGATTTCGCGGTTCTTCTCAAGATTACGAATGTCTTCCCAAATCCCCTGCTAGCCCCCAAACCCCCTAAAGGGGGCTTTATCTCCTCCCCTCAAGGGGAGGATTAAGGAGGGGTCATCCCGAAGGGAGTAAGTCCCCTTCAGGGGATTTAGGGGCATAATGGGGGTTTGGGGGCGCTTCGCGGCATTACATTAAAAACCCTAAATCCTCCCCTGTTTTTACTTCCCGCGTATCTTCTCCATACCTAAAGATCCGCAATGGCTTGTTCCCAATTAGTTCCATGTTGTTTCCGATTACTTTTAAAAGGCAGCCCTCCCTTAATCCGGCTACATAGATGTCGCGGTTAACGGTAAGAAACTCCATGATACGCTGCTCACGGGTTTCACCGGCATGACCGGCAGGATTGGCATCCAGGTAGTGGGGATTTATCTGAAAAGGGATCAGGTTCAGGCAGTTAAAAGAGGGTGGTTCACTGATAGGCATATCGTTGGTCGTCTTCATGGTTGGACAGGCAACGTTGGATCCCGCACTCCATCCGGCATAAGGGATTCCCTGAAGGACCCGCTCCCTGATAGCATCCATCGCACCGGTAGCCTGCAACATCATTACGAGGTGGAAAGTATTTCCGCCCCCTACTGCAATAGCTTCAGCATTCATAACTGCAGCAGCCGGATCAGGTTCCCTGTGGATAGAATAAATGCCAAGTCCAAGTCCACTGAATACAGCTTGCACTCTCTTTTCGTAGACGTCAAAGGAATCCGCAACACTATCTGGGTCAAGGTTTACCCCTGCATAAGGAACGAACAGGATCTTTTTGACACCAAACCCGTCATAAAAGGATTTCAGGTATTGCCTTGGCCAGGCGAGGTAGTCTTCGCCGGCATTTGTCGAATTGCTTATGAGTAATAGGTTTCTGTTCATTGTTTTATTGTTTTTTGGATTCCTGTTTTGTTTCAAGTTGCTTCCACATACCGGAATATGCCTGTGCAAATTTAGCAAACCAACGGTTCCCTCCGGTATAACTTCTGATTCTCGTTTCAGGATCGCTTCCGGGAAAAAGTTCCTGGTCGAGCAGTGAAAGCGCAGCCCCGATCCTCTCCTGAAGATCCCTGGCATCTTTTGATTCAACCCTATCCTTTTTTATCCAGGTGAGGCAAATCCAGGCTGAGTTTACATCTTCAATTTCCAGAAAGAAAGAGGCCGCTTCGATGTACATAGGTAATCTTCCTGATTGCCCGGCAAAATCGATTGTTGAAGTATAAGGAACACCGAATTTTTCAAGCTGGGTATTGCGATAAAACCTCTCATTCTCATAGACAAGACGCAATGATTCAGTGAAATTGCCGATTGTCAGTTTGTTAATGGCTTGCTGTTGTTTCTCCAGATAAAATGCAGCCGATAAATATTTTTTTATTGTATCATCATACGCTGCGTGATCCAGCTCGCACCCGGAATGCTGCCTGACCTTCTGCCGGGCATCACCCAGCTGCCTGACAGCCAGATCGAATTTCTTTAGCTGGATATTCTGCATTGCCCGTATGGCCAAGGTCTCAACTTCATCTTTAACATGAAGACAGATCTTGAGGTCAATCTTCTGACGGTAACCGTTGAGAGCCGTCAGTAGATCCGGATCTGATTCAAGGTTATAGAGATCCATGACCGATTCAACTTCTGAGGCATACTCTTTTGCCATCTCAAACTCATCTTTCCAAATCAGGTTTGTCGCCATTGATATCTCGTTGAGCATATGATGTTTATAGCTCTCAAGATACATCCTGTTCAAAGCCGAATCGACAGGCAGTCCAATGCGGGCGCCAATCTCTTTCATCTGCGTGAAAGTCCTGTATGCCTCTTCATGATTGTATGTCATATAAAGGTATGTACCCCTGTCGGCCAGCTGCCTGTAACGGACATTCAACATTTTGCTATTCAGATCCTTCTGAGCTTTCCCGGCTTCAATGTCGTCTGGGATCAGTTCCTGGTACCCGCAAGCATTGGCATAGTGGATCAGAGCACTATCTGTCTCCTGTTTTTTCATTAGGTAGAGCACCTGGTCCCTCTCCTGAAAAAATAGTCCACGAAGTGCTTGTTGCTGCCTTGCATCCAAATGATCTTTAACATAGGCGATCATTTCAGGCGGATAACTCAGTGAAAAAAGCTGGTAACAATCAAGGGCCTGCATGAATTGGTTTTCGCCAAGAATGTAATCACATGCCTGAAGCCGGTGGTTGAACAATTTCCTGAATACCCGTTGAAACATGGTGTCGGTCGGAATGATCTCCTGGTAGCCAGCCAGGTACTCCCCTGCCTGGTTGATGTACTCTTCAGCCATCTGAAACTTCTGCAAATCGATGCAACTTTCAGCAATACCAAGGTAGGATGAATATATTCCTTTAACTGCTTCAACCTGCAATGGTTTGAAACCGGGATGCACCTGCAACCGGACCTTTTCGCTGAATGCGTCGGCATGTTCCAGCAAAAGAAGTGCCCCGACAAAATTGAATTCATCCAGCAACAGCCTTGTTCCTTTCACGTAGGCAGTCCCGAGCGCCCGGGTGACCAGCGCCATATGAACCGCAGGATCGTCTCCGGGATACATCTTCATCAGCAATTCATTGAATGTTGATCTGTCATCCGGAAATCCCGGGATCTGAAACCAGGACTCAAGATAATCGTTGTAGATGCCTCCGCGGATGCCATTCATTATCATTGATCTGCGGATGTAGGATATCAGGTGGGAAATATATTCATCAGCAAGAGATTCCAGATTCACACTCCAGCTGATGCTTACAGCTTCCTTGATCTGCTGTTCAAAGGTCATTGATGCACTTCGGGAAAATTTGTCGAGCGTAAGAAATTTCAAGGCAAACTGTTCCGGATCATTTTGCTTCAATGAAAGTTTTTCCTGAAAGCGGTAGTTCCCGATCAGGGATATAATCCGGTTGATCTCCGACAGGAGGATATATTTTTCAGGAAGATCTCCTGTCGTTAAAGGATTATATTCAGATGTCGCCACAAGAAGGGAATCAATAAGGGAAGATGAGGCATAATAGTTATTAATCGTCTCTATTTTGTCTCGAAATTGCATGATAGCCTGATCACTGTAATGAAATGACACATCACTCAGTGTGACTGAAAACTCGCCCGGGATCAATACCGGAATATCAGCGCTTTTATATCCCTCGGCAAGTTGGCTTACACTCAGGTCTGTCATCCTGAATTGCCTGAGGATATTGCTGTCTGGAAGTTCGATCAAATTGAGGTTACAGGTCACCAGATCCGGAGTCACTACATCTTTCATGGAAAATTTCCTGTAAACCGGCGCTACGAAAACAGTTACTCGTGTGAACAAGATTGTCACATCAGGACTTTTCATCGGGGAGGTCTGTACCTTAATAGCCTCTGTGTAGGTAACCCCTATCTTAATTTGCCGGGGATTCTCATCCAGGGCGGCTGCGAATTGTAACAGGATCGCATTGCCATTGGAATAGGGAGGCACGTCAGGCAGTTGAAATGATATGAATCCTTGTCTGTCGGAGTTCCGTGTACTGATATCCTGGCAGAACAAAACGACCGGGATCAACTGGGTTAATAAAGAGACGATAAGCCTGAAAAACATTTGTGAAAAGAAGATATCCGGTAAGCAGGCAAAAATAACCATAATTCATCAGATAATTTTTTACTTTTGAGTGTAAAACAACATTCCTGTCAAATGAAATATCCATACAATCATCGTTCATACAAAACCGTAATGATCATAACGGATTTTCCATGTGACAAATAGGATCAAATTATTCACACATGAAACGAGATTCATTGTATTCATTTGTTCTCCTTTCTTTCACCGGAATCCTGGTATTCTCACTTTCAGGATGTAAATCCAACAACCAGAACATACCCCAGGCCCCTTCACTAAAAGTTATGACCATCGCGGGTATCCGGATTCCGGTATATCTTGAAATGGTGGGTCAGGCTGAAGGCATTCCAACTGTTGAAATCCGTGCCCGTGTTGAAGGATTCCTGGAGAACTGGTCTTTTCAGGAGGGGTCAGTCGTTCAGAAAGGCCAAGTCCTTTTTACGATTGAAAAAAACCAATATATCAACAATGTCAATTATTCAGAAGCTGATCTTGCTAACAAGGAGGCTGCGTGGGAATATGCAACACTTAATGTTGCAAGACTAAAACCATTGGTAGCTACCAACGCTATCAGTCAGAACGATTACGATGTCGCCGTTACTCAGGAGAAACAGGCAAGGGCAGCTGTTGAAAGCGCTAAAGCTGACCTTGCTCAGTCAAGGTTGAATCTTTCCTATACAACAATCACAAGCCCGATTACCGGTTATATCGGGGAAGTTGACGTGCGCCCCGGGAACCTTGTCGGAAGAGGCGAAAGTACTCTTCTCGCAACAGTCTCTGCCGTAGATCCGATCTATGTAAATTTCCAGATGAATGAGACAGACTACCTAAAAATTATAAGGTGGATTACTGAGAATGAAGAGTTAATGGAAGAACACGGAGATACTCCTGTCAAGGTTTATCTTACCCTTTCCGACAACAAGGAATACGCCTTAGCCGGAAAAGTGGATTTCATCGGGAGGAATATCGATCCCGCAACAGGTGCAATCGCCTTGAGAGCCGTATTCCCCAATCCCAAAGGAATGATCAAGCCGGGAAATTATGCCAGGGTAAAACTTGTTCTTAGCGAACAAGAGGATGCTGTTGTAATCCCGCAAAGCACGTTACAGCAGATTCAGGATAAATATTTTGTATTTATCCTTGATAGCACCAACAAGATATCAAGGATTCCCGTCATTCTCGGACAGTATATCGGAAACACCGTGGTTGTTACCAAAGGGTTGAAACCGGGAGCACGCATCCTTCTCGAGGGATACCAGAAAATAAGGGAAGGGATGCCCGTTACGCCGGTGGATGTGAAGGACACAATTACAATTCCCGAACATGGTGAGTGACGTGGGATGAGAGGATGAGAGTATGAGAGTAAAAAAAGTATAAAAATCATAATAAAAAAGGGAATTTTAATCCCAATTCAAACTTCCAATCTCAAAATCAAACCATAACTCAGCAACTGGCAATTCAATTGTAATTCGTCATTCCTGATTTGCAAATTGTATGTTTCTATGTTTCAAGCATTTATACAACGTCCGGTCCTTGCCTTTGTCATTGCTGTACTGATATCCCTGGTAGGGATTCTGAGTATGATGAATCTGCCGATCGCCCAGTACCCAAATGTGGTCCCTCCAACAGTAACGGTAACCGCATACTACCCCGGCGCCAATGCAGAAACGGTTCAGAAAACAGTATCAATTCCTCTTGAAGAGCAGATCAACGGGGTAGACAACATGATGTACATGACCTCCCAATGTGCCAATGATGGCTCTTGCAATATCACGGTCTATTTCGAGGTGGGCACCGATCCTGACATGGCTACGGTGAACACCCAGAACAGGGCACAACGGGCTTTTAACGTCCTTCCCCAGGATGTGGTTCAGGGGGGAGTGATTGTAATGAAAAAGAACCCAAGCATCCTCTTACTCTATGGATTAATGTCGGAAGACACAGCCTACGACTTCAAGTTTCTCAGTAACTATGCACAGATCAACATCATCAACGTCCTCAAGCGGATCAACGGGGTTGGAGACGTTTCCCTGCTTGGCGGGGATGATTATTCCATGCGCATCTGGATGAACCCTGAGCGCATGGCCGGATTGGGGATCACTACAGATGACGTTCAGAATGCCATTCGGGACCAAAACCTGGAGGCGGCTGCCGGGGGAATCGGGAAGAATCCGGCTGCGACCGGTCAATTGTTGACGATGACGATCCGGGCTGAAGGACGTTTGCAATCCGTTGAAGAGTTTGAAGATATCATCATCAAGTCAAAACCCGACGGTTCAATTGTCAGGATGAAGGATATTGCACGGGTCGAACTCGGACTCAAGACCTATGATGTCTCATCGCGGTTTGACCGTAAACCGTCACCTTTCATTGCAGTGTACCAGTCATCCGGATCCAATGCAGTCCAGGTACGGAAAGACTGTACTGCCAAACTGGAAGAACTGGCCGACCAGTTCCCTCCCGGGTTGAAGTATGAAGTTGCCCTCGACACGGTGGAGTTTGTTGATGCATCCATCGAAGAGGTATTGAAGACCCTGGTTGAAGCCTTTGTCCTTGTTTTCATCGTGGTCTTCATATTCCTTCAGGACTGGCGTGCTACCCTGATACCGGCTGTTACAGTCCCTGTTTCACTTGTTGGCGCTCTTGCCGCTTTTCAGCTGTTTGGGTTCTCACTCAACATGCTGACCTTGTTTGGCCTCGTA
>Ga0172371_10006497_pt1 | contig 17008 bp, 14 predicted proteins | sample Lak12m_FD_114543 | JGI IMG/M metagenome (GOLD analysis project Ga0172371, IMG submission 114543) | Freshwater microbial communities from Kabuno Bay, South-Kivu, Congo - kab_022012_12m | ecosystem: Environmental > Aquatic > Freshwater > Lake | place: Democratic Republic of the Congo: South-Kivu...
CTCCGTTGCAGGCCAACCGCCTCGCTTCTGCCCCCCCTGCGCCCCGGTTGGCCTCCCCCACCGACCCGGCGCCTGTGGAAACTTCCCCGCTTCCTGTTGAGACCACCGCCGCGCCCTCCAGCGCCACAACCACCCCCAGCCCACAGGCCAGCCCTACCCAAACGCCGGCCTCGGTTTCAGCCACCCCAGCCTCTGTTCCACCGGGGCAGGCTGCGACCGTTATTCCCCCTTCATCTGGAGCGACCAACACGCCCGCGCCGCCCATCCCCGATGCGCGCATCCAGATTTACCGTCTCGGAGAGTTATCCAAGATCGCCTCGCCTCTGGATGTCTCCCTAAGGTTGACTTGCGGCGACGGTAAAGTTGTCCGCATCGAGTTGTTTGGCGAGGATGGCCGCTTGATTACCCGCGATGTGCGCAAATATGATAGAGTGCCCTGGGACGCCGCCCGCATTGGCATAAGCCTGGATTTCGAGATCGCCGCCGCCGCCGAACTGACCCGCCTGGTCGTCAGCGCCGAGGACTCCTTTGGACGTTTGATCGAAGTCAACTCGATGAATCTGATCCTGCTCTCGCACGGTCCGACCGAGCTTAATCCCCCCAGTGGGTTGCAACAGCGTATTATCATCCAGGACCCGCTTGAACAAACCCTCATTCAGGGGGGCAAGTTGATCGTTTCGGGCAGAGCGCGTCCCGAGACCGACCAACCTTTGCGGCTGATGTTGGTCGGGCAGGATGGGCGGATTTTAGGCCAGCGCCTGGCCGGGGTCTCGGTCTTAACGCCCGGTGACTACGGCGCTTTTTTAGCGGAGGTCGCCTATTCGGTTTCAGAAGTTACCCCGGCTCTGCTGACCATCTTTGAAGAGGGAGGCCTTATATCAGAAACCTCATTCTTAACCAGTCTGAATCTCGTGCTGGCGCCTTGAGTATTCGCCGCTAGAAGATTTGACCCTGGCGAGCTTTTCATTTACAATTCGCTTCACCTGAAACTTAGCGCGATCGTCCACTCACCCGTTCAGAGACCAGAAATTATAAGGAGAACAGCCTATGTTCAATACCCCTTTTACTTATAAGCGTGCGCCAGTCTATGCAGATGTCCCCGACGAACAATGGTGCAACTGGCGCTGGCAACTCAGCAATCGCATCAATACGCTGGAAGAATTTGAGCGCGTTCTGCCTTTGACCGAGAGCGAGCGTAAAGCGCTTTCCTCAGCCAATCTTTTCCGCGTCGATATTACCCCTTACTATATTTCCTTAATCAATCCGGATGACCCGAATGATCCAGTCCGTAAACAGGTCGTTCCGACCGAGGCGGAATTGCTGCCATTTACAGCGATGATGGAAGATTCTCTGGCCGAAGACCGCCACTCGCCGGTGCCCGGCCTGGTGCATCGCTACCCGGACCGGGTTTTAATGCTGGTCACCACTCAATGCGCCAGCTATTGCCGCTATTGCACCCGCTCGCGCATCGTGGGCGATCCCTCGGCCACCTTCTCTCGCGCCGAGTTCGAGATGCAGTTGGATTACCTCAAGCGCACTCCCCAGGTGCGCGATGTTCTGCTCTCTGGCGGCGACCCCCTGGTGCTGGCCCCCAAAATCCTGGAAGAAATTTTGCGCCGCTTGCGTGAAATCCCCCATATCGAAATCCTGCGCATCGGTTCGCGCGTGCCGGTCTTTTTACCCATGCGCGTCACCAGCGAATTGACCGACATGTTGCAGAAATACCATCCGTTATGGATGAATATTCATGTCAATCATCCGAATGAAATTTCCGCCGAGCTGGCCGACGCCTGTGACCGGCTCACCCGCGCCGGCATCCCGCTGGGCAACCAGGCGGTGTTGCTGGCCGGCGTCAATGATAATGTCCACATCCAGCGCGAGCTGGTGCAAAAGCTGGTGCGCATCCGCGTGCGCCCGTATTACATTTACCAGTGCGATCTGGTGGAGGGCGCCGGCCATTTCCGCACCCCGGTCGCCAAAGGTATTGAGATTATGGAAGGCCTGCGCGGCCATACCTCCGGTTACGCTGTCCACCAGTTCATCGTGGATGCGCCTGGCGGGGGCGGGAAGATCCCCGTTTCGCCCAATTACCTGCTCAGTTATTCGGATCACAAAGTGGTCTTGCGCAATTACGAAGGCTATGTCGCCACATACGAAGAGCCAACAGACTATACCCCGCGCATGGCCGCCCAGTTCAAAGGCGAAAAGCGCCCCGAACCAGGCCAATCTGGCGTCTTTGGCCTGCTGGATGGCGAGCAGATGTTCATCAAGCCGACCGGCTTTGATGAAGTTCACGACCGCAACGGTATCCAACATCGCTTGAAAGACGAACGCAAGTGGAAGCCGTTGGGCATCGGCGCGGGCGAAGAGAAACCAGCCGAGTAATTGGGATGTCGGTGGGGCAGGCTTGCCTGCCCCCCGGATACCTTACGAGTCAGTCTATGTTGCCGGTCTTATCGCATGAAGAAATCCTTCGCTATTCGCGCCACTTGCTCATCCCCGATGTGGGGTTAGAAGGGCAGCGAAAACTAAAAGCCGCTTCGGTGTTGGTGATTGGTACGGGCGGACTGGGTTCGCCGGTCGCGCTGTACCTGGCGGCGGCCGGCGTCGGACATATTGGGGTGGTTGATTTCGATGTGGTTGACTTTTCGAACCTGCAACGCCAGGTCATCCACGCCACATCCCAAATCGGAGAACTCAAAGTCGAATCAGCCCGCCGCCGGATGTTGGATTTGAACCCCGCTATCCAGGTGGACGCGTATAACATACCGTTCACCTCTGCAAATGCCAGGCAGATCGCCCAGGATTACGACCTGGTGATTGATTGCACCGATAACTTCCCCACCCGTTACCTGAGCAACGATCTGTGCGTGTTGACCGGCAAGCCGAATATCTATGGTTCGATCTACCGCTTCGATGGTCAGGTGAGCGTCTTCGATGCGCGCTACGGCCCCTGTTACCGCTGCCTCTTCCCCGAGCCGCCGCCGCCTGACCTGGTACCGACCTGCGCGGAGGGCGGCGTCTTGGGCGTCCTGCCCGGCACGATCGGCACGCTCCAGGCTACCGAGGCCATTAAATTAATCCTGGGGATTGGCGAGCCATTGATCGGGCGGCTGTTGCTCTATAACGCCCTCGATCTATCTTTCGAGTTCGTCAATCTGCGTAAAAACCCGCGCTGCAAAGTCTGCGGGCCGCACGCCGAAGTGACCGATTTGATTGATTACGAGGCTTTCTGCGGCGCGCCGGGACACGAACGCCCGGCCATGTCCGGCGGAGAATGGAACATCAGCGCGACCGAGCTGGCGGGACGCCTGAACCGGGGCGACCCCATCCGCCTGTTGGATGTGCGTGAGCCGCACGAGTTGCACATTTCGCGCCTGGAAGGCGCTACCCTGATTCCTTTCGGGCAACTGGCCTCCCGGCTTGCCGAGTTAAATAGCGCCGAAGAGATCGTCGTCTTCTGCAAGTCGGGCGCCCGCTCGGCGCATGCGCTCGAACTGCTGGCGAGCGCCGGCTTCCGCAAGCTCAAACACCTGGATGGCGGGATCAATGCCTGGGCGGAGGCCGTTGACCCCAGCTTGCCGGTTTACTAAGCCGCTATAAGCATCATTTCGTAACCTATCAATAATTCGGGGCAAAAGACTTCCGAAGTCTGTAATAGACCCCCTCAATAAGGGAAGATTCTCCGAAGACTTCGGAAGTCTACCCCGTTTTATTGAGAGGTTACATCATTTCTGTTTACGGGAAAAATGATGTTCAGACAAATGAGAAGAAAAAAGCAAGAATTGTCCGCAGCGGAAACGATCGAGATTTTGCAATCCTGTACCTCGGGTATTGTCATATTATATCTTTTGTGATATATTCAATTGTTGTTGGATGCAGCATGCCTTCAAAATATAAAATCGAGTTCTACCAAGATGCTGATGGAAGGTTTCCTGTTAAAGATTATATTTTCGAAGGAAATGATGAGAAGAAAGTTGCTTTGTTGATCGCTGTCATTCAGCGACTCGAAGAAGTAGGACCCGAACTAAGAACAACGGATATGGATAAATTGATTGACAGTCCGATTGGAGAGCTCCGCAAAGACCGTCACCGCATCTTGTATGGTCGGGATGGCAACAATTATGTCCTTCTTACGGCATTCCTAAAAAGAACCCAAAAAACTCCTCAAGGACAGATTGAACTGGCAAAGAAACGGTTCGAAGAATATTTGCATAAGAGCGCATAATTTACATTGAAGGATATACACAATGAACGATTTTGAATCATTTGTCAAAGAGCAGCTTGCGCGTCCGGAAGTGGCGCGAGAGTATTATCGTTTGGCGCCCTTCTATCGGCTTGCCAATCAACTGCTGTTATTGCGTAAAAAGCGCGGACTAAATCAACAAGAACTGGCTGCAAAAGCTGACACTACACAAGCTGTGGTTTCACGTTTGGAAAACGCTTCAGTAAAATGCTCGCTTGAGACCATTGTTAGGCTTGCGGAAGCGATGGATGCGATCGTTGAAGTGCAACTTAAACCGCTGGAAGAATTGTCCAGCGATCACGGTCTTGTGGAAGATGCCAAGGATAATTGTAATGCTGAGTCGCAGGAAGAACAGAGAAAGGGTGCGGTATTCTTCGGATCCAAAGCTACGCAACCTTGTCACAAATTGATCTACTGGGATGTGGATCCCCTAACAGGTCAAATTAAAGACCCTAAGGAGAAAAAGAGAATCAGAACGTTGGGGATTGCCTGATGAGCGAACACGACTTCTCAATAGATCTTCAAGCGGTGGATGTGTCAGGTGCAGAAACACATTCCCTTGTGCAATGCAGCCAGGTTAGCTTGGTAAAATCCATGCTCCAGCCGATTGTGGATTATGATAAAGTAGATATCTCCCGATTCTTATTCAAAATTGAGATCACTGTCGAAAGAAGAACCGCTTATGCGCATCTACACGCTCAGGTGGCGGCTTTAAGCGACACACCTGATTTACCAGGATGTTCATTGAATTTTACCCTGATGGGAGTGTTTCGCTCGGAGGGTGAGATGCCCCCCGAAGCTTTGGGGGATTTCGCACGTTATTACACGCTTTCGATCCTCTGGCCTTATGCGCGCGAATACACAAGCGACCAGCTCCGCCGCGTCGGGCTGCCCTTCGAGGGCCTGCCGATCATCAATCCGCAAGTTGTCACTGAAAAGTTGATTGAAGCCGATCTGGTAGAGCTAAAGATCATCTCTGAAGATGATTAGGGTACAACGGTAGCTCAAGCGGCAGAGTAGAATTTACAGAGAGCGCAGCGCGCTGCGCTCTCTAATGAAAATCCATCCCCAGGCGTTATGGACTGATTCGATGCCCATCCGCCTGAAATAAAACTACCAAAGTATGCTGCCCCGCGCCTCCTTCCGCAGGATGCCAGTTTAGCAAAAATCCGGTATAGTCATAGTGGAAATTGGGTTCTCCAATCATTCACGACAAGGAACTGGAAAGCTATGACGGCTGTTCTTGCTACCGAATCTCTTACCAAACAATACCGCATGGGCGAAGTGCTGGTCAACGCGCTGGATGGGGTGGATTTTTCCGTCCAGCGCGGCGAATTTGTCGCCATCATGGGCCCGTCCGGCTCCGGCAAATCCACGCTGTTGCATCTGTTGGGTGGGCTGGATTATCCCAGCGCCGGCGAAGTCTACCTGAACGGCGAGCCGCTCTCGCAATTGAGCGATGACCAGATCACCCGCCTGCGCCGGCGCAAAGTGGGCTTCATCTTTCAGTTCTACAATCTGTTGCCCACCCTCACGGCGGTTGAGAATGTCGGGCTGCCCTTGATGATTGATGGGCAATCCCTCCACGCCAAACGTCCGCTGATTGACGAGCTTTTGGGCCTGGTCGGGCTTGCGGGACGTTCCGATCACCGCCCAGACCAGCTTTCCGGTGGTCAGCAGCAACGGGTAGCCATTGCCCGTGCGTTTGTCAACCAGCCGGAGATTGTCCTGGCGGATGAGCCGACCGGCAACCTGGACTCGCGCAGCGGCGCCGCCATCCTGGAGTTGTTGCGCCGTACCTGCCGTGAGCTAAATGCCACGATCGTCATGGTCACCCACGATCCGCGCGCCGCTTCCTACGCCGATCGGGTGGTGTTCCTGCAGGACGGCAAGATTGGCCAGACGCTGCGCAATGGCAACGATGGCATCCCCGTCGCCCGCATTGCCGAAATGATGACTTCCCTGGAGCTATAATGCCAACCACCATTTTTTTGGCGCTTCGAAACCTGCGGGCGCACCGTGGGCGCACTTTCCTCACCCTGCTTGGCATTATCCTGGGCGTCGCGGTGGTGTTGGCGATCCAGATCACCAACCAGACCACCCTGGACTCGCTGCGTAAAGTCTTCGACCGGACGACTGGACAGGCCAACCTGCTGGCGATTTCGGCTAACGAAAACAAGCGCCCGTTGGACCAGTCCACGCTGGCAAAGCTGGCGCGCCAACCAGGGGTCGAAGTGGCCGCCCCCTCCCTGCGCTCGCGCACTTTGCTCGCCAGCGACGCGGCTTCCTGGGAAATCGCTTTCAGTATGAGCGGCGTCGCGGCGGGGAATTTCTTTCAACTCTACGGGGTCGAGCCAGGGCTGGATGTCCAGGTGCGGGTCTATGTCCTCAGCTCCGGACGAATGCCAAAACCGGATAAATATGAGCTGATTATCCCACAACAATTTGCCGCAGAAAAGAACTTGCAGCTTGGCGATGATCTGGTCTTGCTGGTGGATGATGGAACGGAACGCCTCACCGTCGTCGGTCTGCTTTCCGATGAGGGGGTTGCCATGCTCAACGATGGCGCAGTGGGCTTCACTTCCGTCAGCGTCGTCCAGGATTTATTTCACCGTAGCGGTGAGTTCGATGAGATTTCCCTGCGCGTGGATAAAACCATCGCCGAAAATCCCCCCGCTTTGGAGGCCTTCAAAAAAGAGCTGGCCCTCAGCCTGGGCGACCAGGTTAAGCTGATCTACCCGGCCGCGCGCGGGCAATTGGTCAGTCAAATGCTGGCGACTTACCAGATGGGCTTGACCTTCTTTTCGATCATTGCCATCATCGTCGGCGCTTTTCTGATTTACAACGCTTTCTCGATGACGGTGGTGGAGCGGACGCGTGAGATTGGCATGTTGCGCGCCATCGGCATGGACCGTCGCCAGATTCTGGGCATGGTGCTGGCCGAAGCCGGTTTGCTGGCCCTGGTCGGTTCCCTCGTCGGGTTAGCGGCCGGCTATGGGCTGGCGCGCGCGCTGATCCGCTTGCTGGGGGATGTCGTCACGGCAGAGCAAGGCCTCATCAGTGTGCCGTTAGCCGGGTTGTTGCAGAGCGTCGCCGTCGGCATGGGCGTTACCATCGTCGCCTCGCTGATCCCAGGCTTGCAGGCCGCAAGCATCTCGCCGTTGGAGGCGCTGCGCAACCGCAGCCGCAGTGTGGAGCGGGTGAAACCGGTTGTTTGGGTGAGCGGACTCGTCCTTTTCCTCGCCGGTCTCTTTCTGGTTTACCAGGTAACCTGGCCGCCCGAGTTGATCTATTATGCCGGCAATATCAGTATGATCTGTTTCTTTATCGGCGCCACGTTGACCGTCGCCTTAGCGGTCTCCGCGTTGGAGAAGGTCGCCCGCCCGTTTGCCCGCTTGCTGTACGGCAATGAGGGCGCGCTGGGTTCTTCCAATGTACGCCGTTCGATCGGGCGCACCACTCTGACTGTAGCGTCCTTGATGGTTTCCCTGACTATGATTATCAGCATCCAATCCCTGTCCTATTCGTTTGAGACAGATATGAACGATTGGATTGACAATGCCCTGGGGGGCGACCTGTACGTGCGCGCGCCGGTGCCGATGCGTGAATCTTTCGCCCGCCAGTTGCAAAATACGCCCGGCGTTCAGGTCGTGACTCCGGCCCGCATCATTGAAGTGAAAGCCGCTCCCGGCTCTCTGCCAGCCGACCCATCATTGGATGACCAGTTCTATTACGAGGCCCTTGATCCACTGACCTTCCGCCAGATCGGCGATATGGAATTTGCCGCTAACCAGGGCAACCCGCAAGATAACTGGAGAAAATTGGAGCAAGGGCAGGCCATTTTCATCTCCAGTGTGGTCGCCGACCGCTATCATCTCCGCCAGGGCGACCGACTGGTCTTGCTCACCCGGCGCGGCGAGCAGGCCTTCACCGTTGCAGCCGAGGTGATGGATTTCGGCGGGCAAGGCCAGATTATTTACGGTACCTATGCCGACTTACACCGCTGGTTCAACGAACAGGGGGTGGATCGTTTCACCATTCAGGTTGCGCCAGGCTATTCCGTAGCCGGTGTATCCCAACAGATCAAAACGCTCTATCAGGATAGCGAAGGCGTCAGCTTGCAGACCACCGAGGCCTTTAAAACCAGCATCTTGGATTTGATGGATCAATCTTTTCGCCTGTTTGATGTGTTGAGCCTGATCGGGGTCATCATCGGTGCCTTGGGCGTGATCAATACGCTGACCATGAACGTCATCGAGCGCCAGCGTGAGATCGGCGGTTTGCGCTCATTGGGTATGACGCGCGGTCAGGTGCTGCGTATGGTGCTGGCCGAAGCGTTGGCGATGGGCTTTATGGGCGGACTGTATGGCATGGGCGTCGGTTATGTGATCGCCAATGTGACCATCATGGGGACGAATCTGATGACCGGTTACGATCTGGCATACCGTTTCACCCCGGATCCTTATCTCATTGGCGCGTTGATCGCCCTGGTTATCGTTCAACTGGCTGCCGTCTTCCCGGCCCGCCGCGCCGCACGCGTGAATATCATCGAGTCGATCAAACATGAGTAGTCCAACCTCCATTGTCAGCCGCAGCCTCCAAAACCTGCTCGAAGAACGTGACAAAAGTCATTCTTGCCAGCCGAAGGCAATGGTAAAATAAAACCAGGCTGAGATTTGAGTGAGAGGCAAGGCTAGAATTTTAATCCGCACACACTGGTGAGGCGTTGAGGTGAGAATATGAAACTTGCGCTGCTGGTTGGGGTGCTGGCATTATTGGCTGTTCTGGTAGTGGGGATGTATGTAACCGGTTTCACCGATTACCTGGGTAATGACCCGACTACCTGCAATAATTGTCATGTGATGGATACAGTTTATGAGAATTGGTACCATGCTGCCCACAGGCAATGGACTACCTGTAATGATTGCCACACGCCGCACGCCCTGATCCCCAAGTATTACATCAAAGCCCTTTCGGGTTATCACCATGTATCGGCGTTTATGCTGGGCAATATCCCGCCTGCCATTCGCGCCAAAGAGTCTTCCCGCAAGATCGTCCAGGATAACTGCCTGCGCTGCCACGAACAGACCGTTGATAACCTGGATTGGCAAATGACTTATACCCGCAATGAAAGTGAACGCTATTGTTTTTCCTGCCACCGAAGCGTCGCGCATGGCGAGCGCGGCGTCTCGATTTTGCCATATCAGCATACGGAGGTGCATAAATGACTGTTGAGGCCAAACCCAAAAGCTCAAAATTAACCTGGATCCTGGTTGCGATCATCCTGATCCTGGCAGTCGGGTTGATCGGCGTTCTGCTTTATCTCAAAAGCCAGCCACAACCCAAGCGCGGCATGTTGCCGATCCAGCCGATCGCGCCGAAAGACTCGAATTCGGCGAATTGGGGCGTCAATTTTCCCAACGAATACGCCACGCTCCTGAAAACCGAGACCAACAATACGCCCACCACGTATGGCGGCTCGCAGCCCTTTTCCAAATTAGAAAAAGACCCGCGTCTGGTGATCTTGTTTGCCGGTTATCCGTTCAGCAAAGACTACAACGAAGAGCGCGGTCACATGAATGCGCTGACCGACGTGCGCACTACCAAACGCGTTAACGAGACAACGGCTGGTACCTGCTATTCGTGTAAATCCGCCAACAACCCCCAGCTATGGGACAAGATGGGCATGGCCGAATATGACCATACCCTCTTCAACGAGTTGGGCAAGCAGATCACCCAGCCGATTGGCTGCGCCAATTGCCACGAAGCCGATACCATGAAGCTCATTGTCACCAACCCGGCGTTGGAAGAGGCGTTGCAGGCGCAGGGGAAAGACTGGCGCGCCTTCACCCGCCAGGAGATGCGCACGGTGGTTTGCGCCAATTGCCACGTTGAATATTACTTTAAGGGCGATGGCAAATACCTGACCTTCCCCTGGGTGAATGGCACGAAAATCGAGAATATCGTCGCCTATTACGACGAAGAGAATTTCAAAGATTGGGCATACCCCGAAACGGGCACTCCCGCGCTCAAGGCGCAGCACCCCGAATTTGAGATGTTCACCGCCGATAGCACCCACTATAAGGCGGGCGTTTCGTGCGCCGATTGTCACATGCCCTATACCCGCGATGGCGCAGCCAAATTCTCCAGCCACGATGTCAAAAGCCCGCTGCTCGCTCCGGAGGCAGCCTGCGGTCAATGTCATACGGATGTAGACTACGTGGTTGGCCGGGTGAAGACCATCCAGGGCCAGGTGAACGAGCGTTTGCTGGCGACCGAGGATGCTCTCGTCCAGGCCATCGACGCGCTTAAAGTCGCGGCTGCCTCGCCCAAAGCCGATAAAACCAAACTGGACGAAGCCCGCAAATTGCACCGCCAGGCGCAAATGATGTGGGACTTCGTGGCTGCCGAAAACAGCATGGGTTTCCATAATCCCGAAGAGGTCTTGCGCATCCTGGGTAAGGCCACCGATACCGCCCGCCAGGCCCAACTGCTGGCTATCCAGGCCGCCGGCACGCTGGAGGGTTTCTTCGCCAGTCAATAGCCAGCCATCGGCGCGCGGCCGTTGTTCTAAAAACATACCGATGTCCGCTCAAACATGCAGTTGCTGCCCCGGTTTCTACCGCAGCAACTGCATGTTTAATTTATAATAAGCCCAACGCAAGTATTCATTTTGATCCTTTTATTCGTTTTTCGGGTGCGAAAGGAAGGTTGGGATGCTGGATAAACTGGACCTGAATCAGGAATTGGATCGCAAGATTTATAAGCAGGTCATGCCTCTGTTGACTGAACGGCTGTACGCCGTGCAGAAGGCTTCCTGGGACGAGCGCATACCGGTGGTTATCCTTTTTGAGGGTTGGGACGCCGCCGGCAAAGGCACCTCGATCCAAAAATTGACCAGTCCGTTGGACCCGCGCGGTTATAAATTGTATCCGATCCGCGCTGCTCGCACTTATGAAAAGAAACGTCCCTGGCTCTGGCGTTTCTGGCTCAAGCTGCCCGCCCGCGGGGAATGGGCCTTGTTTGACCGTTCTTGGTACGGTCGGGCGCTGGTCGAAAGAGTGGAAGGCCTGATCCCGGAAAGCGAATGGCGGCGGGCCTACCGCGATATCGTAGATTTCGAGCGCACGCTGGCGGATGATGGGCACTTAATCATCAAATTCTTCCTGCATATCAGCAAACAGGAGCAAAAACGTCGTTTCAACAGGTTGGTGAAAGACCCCCTGACTGCCTGGCATGTCTCGCCGGAAGATTGGGATCATCACTACCGCTATAATGATTGGGTGTTGGCTTACGAAGAAGCCTTTGAGCAGACCGAAAGCGAATGGGGCCCATGGACCATTGTCGAGGCGACTGAAAAACGTTACACCTGGGTGAAAATCTTTAGCACGGTGATTGCCGCGCTGGAAAAACGGCTTGGCTGGCAGCCGCTGGTCTTACCGGCGGTTGACGAGGCCGCAGCCGCCGGCGAGCAAGCCGAACCCGAAGACTCGCTGACCGGCGATCTAAGCGTCGAGAGCGACTTTGAGTTGATAGCCTTGTCAGAAGCAGCGGTTGATACTGCCGAGGATTGAGCGGGAGGTCGCTATGTTGAGTACACTAGATAACACTCTTACCTTGAGCCAGGCAGACTATGACCTTTCCCTGGTCAAGTACCAGGTGGCCGTGTCCAGGCTGGCCTACCAGATCTATGTCCAGCAGCGTCCGGTGATTATTGTGTACGAGGGCTGGGATGCCGCCGGTAAGGGCGGCGCTATCCGGCGTGTGACCGAGAAGCTGGACCCGCGCGGTTTCGTGGTCTACCCGATCGCCGCGCCCAAAGGGGATGAGGCCACCCATCATTACCTGTGGCGTTTCTGGAACCGGCTGCCCGAAACCGGCCAGATCGCCATCTTCGACCGTAGCTGGTATGGCCGGGTGATGGTCGAGCGGATCGAGGGCTTCTGCACGGAAGCGGAATGGAAACGCGCCTACCGCGAGATCAATTACTTCGAGCGGCAACTGGTTGATTTTGGCGTGATCCTGTTCAAATTCTGGATTCATATTGATCGGGATGAACAATTGCGGCGCTTTGAATCGCGCGCCGTAGACAAGCTGCGCTCCTGGAAGCTGACCGAAGAGGACTGGCGTAACCGTGAAAAATGGCCGCTCTACGAAGATGCGGTCAATGAGATGTTGCTCAAGACCAGCACCATTTCAGCCCCCTGGACGGTGGTCGAAGGCAACTCGAAATGGTATGCCCGTGTGAAAATCTTAAAGACCCTGGTGGATAAGCTCGGCCAGGAATTGAAATACGACCCCTTCGAACAGGTGATGATTGACGATAAGAAGGCCAAGAAGCGCAAAAAGAGTTAACCGCCTGCGGTTATGGTCTAAAACTTGGCTTGGGAGATGGGTATGGTAGAGCAAACGGATTCGATTGAGCTACGGACGGAGGATCAGCCGGCGGAGATTAATCTGCGCGATCCTCAATGGTATCTAAATCGTGAATTGAGCCTGCTCGAATTTCACCGCCGCGTCCTGGAAGAGGCGCAGGACGAGAGCAACCCCTTATTGGAGCGGGTGAAGTTCCTTTCCATTGTCGGCTCGAATCTGGACGAGTTTTTCATGGTGCGTGTAGTCGGTCTAAAAAAGCAGGTCGCTGCGGGCGTCGTCGAGTTGCCTGCGGACGGCGTTCCGCCCGCCCGCGCCCTGGCCGATATTCGCAAAGTCGCCTCGCAGTTGATGAGCCAGGCGCGCGAGCTTTTCTCCGACGATCTTCAGCCCTTGCTTAAAAAGGCCGGCGTTTTTGTCCTGGATTATCAGGCTTTGACCGATAAGCAGAAGGAAAATGTTGACCGTTACTTCGATGAAGTGATCTCTAAAGTGCTTACGCCGCTGGCCGTTGACCCCGGGCACCCCTTTCCCCATATCTCCAACTTGAGCCTGAACCTGGCGGTGGCTTTGCGCGATCCACATGGCGTTGAGCGGTTTGCGCGCATCAAGGCGCCGATCAACAAGCTGCCGCGCCTCTTGCCGATCAAGCGCTCCTCCGGCTCCGTCCGTCGCGATGGCACGCCGCCTCAAAACCACTACTTTGTCTGGCTGGAACAGGTGATCGCCGCCAACCTGGAGAAGCTCTTCCCCGGCATGGAGATCGTCGCCGCGCACCCTTTCCGTGTGACCCGCGATGCCGATATGGTCATCCAGGAACTGGAAGCCGACGACCTGTTGGAAACGATGGAACAAAGCGTCCGCCAGCGACAATTCGGCTCCGTCACGCGCCTGTCCCTTGACGACTCAATGCCGGCGCGCCTGCGTGAAATCCTGATCGAGAACCTGGAAGTTGACTTGCGCGATATCTATACCGTCAACGGGGTGTTGGGGCTGTCCGACCTGATGAATATCTACCAGGTAGACCGGCCCGATCTGAAAGACTCCCCTTTGCGCCAGTCTATCCCCCATGCGCTCAAGCTGGACGCGCGCGATTGCGATGTCTTTGCCGCCGTCCGCAATGAAGATATCCTGGTGCATCATCCGTATGATTCGTTCAAGCCCGTAGTGGATTTCTTGCAACAGGCCGCCAACGATCCCGATGTCCTGGCGATCAAACAAACCCTCTATCGAGTCGGGCGCAATTCGCCTGTGGTCGCGGCGTTGTTGGAGGCGCGCCAGAATGGCAAAGAAGTCGCCGTGCTGGTCGAGCTTAAAGCCCGCTTCGACGAGGAAAGCAATATCAGTTGGGCGAAGATGCTGGAAAAAGAAGGGGTGCATGTCATCTATGGCTTACTGGGGTTGAAGACCCATTCGAAAGTCGCTCTGGTGGTGCGCAAAGAGGGCGAGCATATCCGCCGTTACCTGCACCTCGCCACCGGCAACTATAACGCCATCACCGCCCAGGTTTACGAAGATATCGGGATGTTCACCAGCGATGAGGAGATCGGCGCCGATGCCACCGACCTGTTCAATTACCTGACCGGTTATTCCGCCAAAAAAGATTACCGCCGCTTGCTCGTCGCGCCGGTCAACCTGCGCTCGCGCATGGAAGAATTGATTGATCGCGAGATCGAACACCAGCGTAACAACGGTTGTGGTCACTTGATCTTCAAGATGAACGCTCTGGTGGATCCGCGCATGATCCGCAAACTGTATCTTGCCTCCCAGGCCGGGGTCAAGGTGGATTTATTCGTGCGCGGCATGTGCTGTTTGCGGCCTGGGGTGCCGGGCTTGAGTGAAAATATTCGCGTCTCCAGCATCGTCGGGCGCTATCTGGAACACAGTCGTATTTATTATTTTTGCAACGGCGGCAATGAAGATATTTACCTGGGGAGCGCCGATTTGATGCCGCGCAACATTAACTGGCGGGTAGAAGTGCTTTTCCCGGTGCAGGACCGGCGCATCATCCGCTACCTGCGCGATGATGTATTGGATACATACCTGAAGGCCAATCATAAGGTGCGCCTCTTGCAACCGGATGGCTCTTACCAGCGTGTGACGCCCAGCTTGGGGGATCCGCGCATCAACCCCCAGGATTGGCTGATCCAGCTTCACCAGCGGACGAAAGGTTAGGAAAACTTTGGAACAAACTGGGCTTCCGGCTCAAAATCAAGCTCCCATTTCTGCTTCAACCTCTGATCTGGCATTAACCCTCTTCGATCATACCCAACCCATTCACACCTTGGCTCCCCAGGCGCGCCTGATCTTGGAGCAGGCGCTGCATTTTCCGCTGCCGCTTTTGCCGCAGACTGAGCGGTGTTCTTTACCGCCGCGGTGTTCTTTACCGCCAAAGAAGTCTTTCCGCGCCGTTCTGAAACTGGCCGCGAAAGCCGCCGCGGAAGCGGACGCGGGACAACTGCGGCTTCTGGCGGCGGTGGTCGCTCTCTGGCAGCGCAGAATCACGCCCAAAATGCTCAAACCTCTGAAGTTCTCGGCTAGCCAAAGGCATACCGCCCTGACCTTGACCGCGCTGCTGTGTCTGGCGGATGGTCTGGGTTCGTCCGGCGGGGTTGTCGTCCAGCAGGTCGAGCCATCCGATCGCGGCATGTGGATCGTCATAGATGCGCCGGACGCGCCGCTGGACCCCGAAAAATTTCGGCGTTGCGCCCGTCTATGGCAAAAATTGGGCTACCCGCAGGTGGAAGCGCTTCAGCCTCCAGCCGCTGCGGAACGCCGGCTGCCAGTTCCATCGCCAGCACAGCAGATCGGCCTTCAGCCGCAAGATTCGTTGGCGGAGGCCGGGCGTAAGGTCATGCGCTATCATTTCGCCCAGATGTTGCGCCATGAAGCGGGTACCCGCCAGGGCGATGACATCGAAGCCTTGCACGATATGCGCGTGGCCACTCGCCGGATGCGCGCGGCCTTTGAAGTGTTCGCCGGCGCTTTCGATCCGTTGGCTTTGAAGCCCCATCTCAAGGGCTTGCGCGCCGCCGGCCGCGCCCTGGGCAGCGTGCGCGATCTGGATGTGTTTATGGAGAAAGCCCAACATTACCTCGACCGGCTGCCAGAAGATCAGCGCGGCGGCCTGGAACCGTTGTTGGCTCAATGGAAGGGACAGCGCGACGAGGCGCGCCTCCACATGCTGGAGCATCTGAATAGCTGGGCGTATGCCTGTTTCAAGTTCAGCTTCAACCAGTTTCTGCAATCGCCCGACCAGGCTGTGCTTGTACAAAATCCCTCGCCGCCCGATCAGCCCGCGCCGGAATTGGTCAGCCAGCTTGCGCCGGTCTTGATCTATAACCGGCTGGCCGCCGCGCGCGCTTATGCGCCCTGGTTAGCCGACGCTCCGCTGGAGCGCCTGCATGCCCTGCGCATCGAATTCAAGAAGCTGCGCTACACCGTAGAGTACTTCTCGGAAGTCTTGGGGAAGCGTTCGCTGGAGATCATCAACGATTTGAAGCTCTTACAAGATCACCTGGGCGACTTGAATGATACCCAGGTCGCTTCTCAGATCATCGAAGAATTCATGCAGGATTGGGATACCAGACAACAGTCCTTGCCGCTCCAGTCTCGCCAACCCCTCGTCGCGGTCGCCCAATACCTGTCCACTCGCCAGGCGGAGCAGCAACAGTTACGAGCTACCTTCCAGGCTGTCTGGAAGGAGCATTTCCATAATCACGCCTTCCGGCGTAAGCTGGCGCAGGCTATCTCGGTCTTATAGCCGCCCGCGCGCTTAGCGTCTTTCCGGCAGTTCCACGCGGTCCGCTCCGCGGTCAATCTCCCACGGGTAAATGATGTGCGCATCGGTAATCGCTGCGTAGTAATCCGGTTTGGCCGGGCCAAACAGGTTGCGGTAGGGATTAAAATGTAAGACGCAGGTATAGGGGATGCCGCCAGCGGCGGAGATGCGGATTTTTACCGCCGTGATCGTGCGCCCGGAGCCCCACACATCGTCAACGACCAGGGTGGGGCGGCCGCGCAAGGCGCTGTCTTCGGGAAACTGAATAAATTGCGGCCAGGCCATCAACTTGGCTTTGTCCATTTGCAGCTTGGTCGGGAAATCCACCGCCGCAGTCAAGATGTGGGTTATCCCCATCGCCTCTGCCAGCAACCCGCCGGGGATCAGCCCCCCGCGTGTGATCAATACCATCGCTTCGAATTCATCGTCGAATTGGGGCAGTAAGTGGTCAATCAGTTGGTCAACGTCATCCCAGGTTAATACTTCATTGCGCAGCGGCTGCATGCAGTTCTCCTAACGACTGAGCTTAACCAACCTGTCGGGCAGCGTTCTGCCGGACGGGTTGGCCCCTCTATTATAGCAAGCTTGGTGGGTTTACTTCAAGTCTC
>Ga0172371_10006506_pt1 | contig 16997 bp, 12 predicted proteins | sample Lak12m_FD_114543 | JGI IMG/M metagenome (GOLD analysis project Ga0172371, IMG submission 114543) | Freshwater microbial communities from Kabuno Bay, South-Kivu, Congo - kab_022012_12m | ecosystem: Environmental > Aquatic > Freshwater > Lake | place: Democratic Republic of the Congo: South-Kivu...
CCGTCGTGGCCATTGGCCACGTTTCCGGTGCGGTCGGCAGCGAACCTGAGGGCGCACCTGGCCGCGTCCCTGTGGGCGTCCACGTTGTCGTACGCTGCCATTTCTCGACGAGTGCCGTTCCGCACGGCGTGGATCGCGTGGCGGTTGCCGGACACCGACAGGGAAAGCGTGCTGGCCGCACCCCGAACGGAGAAGGTGAAAGTCGCGGGCTCCGAGGAGACCGAGAGCTCAACGGGGACCCTGCCCGACAGCGACCGGCCGGACAACAGCGACGAGTCCGCACCCGATTCGAAAGCGCTCTCATCTTGTGTCCACTCGACCGCCTCTCCCAGGACCATCGCAGCATAGGCCAGTCCGACTTGGAGCCACCTCCTCGGGGAGTCGGAGTTCTCCCTTCTCTTCTTATCTCCCGATGAATGCGGAATTCGAATATCCACTTGCAGGATCTCCCCGGTCAGCCCGGTGGAGACCAGGTGCAACAGCCGCCTGAACGGCGTCGTGTACAGGGGAGGGAAGACCTCCATGACCGGGACTCTTGCCTGCTCCGCCCGGATCACCAGGTCCTCGAAGCCGTCAGGCCCTCCGTCCGGCTGAAGACAGATCCCGACGGGGAGAGCGTGGCCGGACGCCAGGGACAGCAGGTGCTGTACCCCGTCTCCCGGCAGGTCCACCACGTGGAGGAACGCTGCGGGAACGTCGGCGGACAGGTCGAGTTGCTGCACTGGGGCCCGGCGGACCTCCGGTGCGACCCCTTCCGAACGATAGGCTTCAGCGAAGCGGTCCGCTTCCGCCCCATCTCCCAGCAGGATGACTCGACCCGTTTCCCTCATTCGCTCACTGGGCCTCTCAACCGGCGCCATTGTAACAGAGCGACGCATGGGATACAATCCGGCGCCATGACGACGCCCACCTACATAGCCTGGGAACAGGCCGAGCCGCCCAAGAACAGGCCGGTTCTCGCGGATTTCGATCTGCTGAGGAAACGGGAAGACGTTGAATGGACCCTGCTTACCCTCGGCGAGAAGCCGGCAGCCAAGCTCGAGGACCTGGACCAGGAGCACCTGGCCTGGTACATGGCACACGCCGCGGCCAAAGGGATCTTCGCCAAGCCCGTCAGCCAGAGCGGGGCACCTTCCCCCGAGGTGCGCGGCATGGCTACCGCCGGCCGCCACGAGCTTTTCACGCTGTTCCTCGCCTGGAACGAGCACGCCGTCGACGAGCTGGTTCGCTGTGAGGCGACGGAGCGGGCCGGCGGCCCGTCGCGGGGTTTGGCGCAGGAGCGCTCCGGGATACTGCTTGGCTATCCTCCGTGTTGCGTCAGCTTCATGTCGGGACTGGCGCGGCAGGAAGACGACGGTATCCTCCAGACCTACCGCTCCGCTGGGAGCTCGATCGCCAAGTCGTCGCACAAGGTGCTGAACTTCCTGCCTCCGCTGGTGAGCCCGGTGACCTGGTTCCCTTGCTCCCTGCATTGCAGCGCGTCGGAGAAGAAGGGGACCCATTACCTCGCAGCGCTTGCCCGCGCGGACCACGAGCGCGCGGAGAAGGTGAGGGCAGTGCTTCCCGGCGTGGTCTTGGCGTTCAGGCGGTTCTGCTTTGTCCATCTGCACGGAGCGCACGTGCATGGAGCGGAGCTCCGTTACTCCGGAGTTTCCGATGCGCTCTCTTACACGTCGCTCATTCCGCTGTCCGCATCCGCAGAGATCAAACGGTTCCGGGCCGAGGTGACGCACGTGCTGGCCCAATACCGTCGGGTCTTTCTGGCTAGCGATGCGATAGTGCTGCACTGCGGCCGCGGCCGGACCCGCACCGGCAAGCTCTTGAAGACGCCGTTGGTGCTGGCGTTCCCGGGAGCCAGAGGCGGGGAGCTGCTGTGAAAAAGTGGGCCATCGCCGGGCTCGTCTGGGTCTGCTTCACCGCGCTGGTCATGTCAACGACGGACATGGGCTTCACGCGGGACGAAGGGTTCTACTTCAAGTATTCGGAAGTCTACACCAACTGGTTCGTCAGGCTCTGGCGCGCCGAGACGGCCCAGGAACGGGACAAGCTCCTGTCACGAAAAGAAGTCAAGGCGACTTGGAGCCAGAACTTCGAGCACCCGCCCCTGATGAAAGTCCTGTTCGGCGCGAGTTGGCGGTTCCTCGGCGAGAAACGCCGTCCGATCCGTGTGGCGCCTGACGGGAGATTCAGCGTGGAATCCCTCGGAGTAGCTCATGGGTTCGACGTAGGGGACGAAGTCGTGCTCCTGCGGCCAACGTTTGCAGGGGGCGACCCGGACGATTCCGGCCGGGAGATCGGCCGCGGCACAATAGAAGCTAGATCCAAGGGCTCGGCTCAAGGTGCGGTAGCTTCCGCTGAAGCTGGTGCCAAGAGATCGGCTCAAGATACAGCAGCTTCCGCTGACGCCGGATACGAAGGCTCGGCTCAAGGTGCGGCAGCTTCCGCTGACGCTGGAACCAAGGGCTCTGCGCCGGGTGCGGCAGCTTCCGACGAGGTGGACGGCGCCGAGTTTTCGGCAATATGTGTCGAGACTGCGGAGTCTGCAGAGAAGCCGTGGCGGACCCGGTGCGAGGCCAGGACTACGGGGCTCCTGCAAGTCTTCTCCGAGTCGGACGCCTACCGGTTCCCCGGTGCGCTCATGGGCGGGCTGTTGATGGCTGCGCTTTTTCTGCTGGCTGAGGCGTTTGCGGGCCTGTGGACAGCCTTGCTGTCGGTGCTGCTGATGGCGTTCATCCCGCAGCCGTTCTTCCACGCGCACCTGACGTGCTTCGACGTCCCCATCACCGCTCTCTGCCTTGCAACCTTGTATGCGTTCTACAGGTCGCTCTCTTCAACCGGCTGGGCCGTGGCCACGGGCTTCGTGTGGGGGCTGGCCTTGCTGACGAAGAACAATGCCTTCTTCATCCCCATTTCGCTCGTGGTCTGGTGGGTTGTGTTCGTCCTTCCCAAGTCCCGGAAGTCCGACCAATGGCGGGGGTGGTTTCCACCTGTGCCGTTGGCTTTCGTGACGATGCCGCTGATAGGCGTGCCAATGATGTTCGCCTTGTGGCCGAACCTGTGGCACGAGCCGATTGCATCGTTCGGCAAGTACCTTGCGTTCCACATGCACCATGACCACTACTTCCAGTATTACTACGGTGCTGCTTACCAGCGGCCTCCGTTCCCTCGGGAATTCGCACTCGTCCTTACTCTCCTCACTGTGCCGGTGCTCACCACGGTCCTGTTCCTGGTCGGAGCGGTGCGTATGTGCCTCCACCGTCAACCATCGACCATCGACCATCGACCATCGACCATCGACCATCGGCCATCGACCATCGACCATCGACCATCGACCATCGACCATCGCCCATCGACCATGAGTGTTGCCGCCTGGAAGTCTTTCGTGCTGGTGAACATGCTGCTTCCCATCTCGCTGTTCGCTCTTGGTACGACCCCGATCTTCGGCGGGACCAAGCATTGGCTGCTGTCCATGCCGTTCCTTTGCCTGGTCGCGGCGTTCGGCCTCAGGGATCTGCTGCTCTGGGCTTGGGAGGGGTTGACTGCGCTGAACCTGCCTGACCGTGCATGGATCCGCAACGCCGCAGCAGCGGCAGCGGTAATGGTGATCATCGCTCCTGCGGTTCACGCGACTCTCTCGTACGCCGAGTACGGCACTTCCTACTTCAACGAGCTCATCGGCGGGGTCCGGGGTGCCGCGGACTCCCGGATGCAGCGCCAGTTCTGGAGCTACGCATCCCGGGGTGCGCTGGACTACGTGAATGAGCGCGCTCCGCACGGCATCGCGATCGACTTCCAGGACGCGCTCACAACCGGCTGCGAAATGTACAAGCGGGAGGGCAAGCTCAGACACGACCTGAAGTGCGCTTCACGCAAGGGAGTCCCGGACCTGCTGCTGTTCGACGTCGAGGAGCGGTTCAGCGAGGAAGAGATCCGCGACTGGGCCTCCATGGACACCGTCGGCCCCATCCACGAGGTCCAGGTCGACGGCGTCCCCGTGGTCCGCGTCTACAGCAAGCATGCCGGCTTCGCCCAAGCCGAGGCCGAGACGAATCGCTGATCAACTGGCCGCAACGACCTTGTTTCTTCCCGTCCTCTTTGCCTCGTACAGCGCTGCGTCAGCCGCTGCCAGCAGGTGCTCGGCGACCGCTGCCCGCTGGGACTTTGCCTCCTGAATTGCCGAGAGTGCGGCCACCCCGATGCTCGCCGTTGCAGAGAGAATCGTCCCCTCGAAAGACATCTGCTCCGACTCAACTGCTTGCCTGAGCCGTTCCGCAAGCAGGACCGCTCCGGCGAGCGGCGTATCTCTGACGAGGACCACGAACTCCTCTCCGCCATACCTGGCGACGATGTCTTCGCAACGGACCGTCTTGCCGAGCACACCGGCTATGGCCCTCAGCACCTCGTCGCCCGCGAGGTGCCCGTGAGTGTCGTTCACTCGCTTGAAGTGGTCCACGTCGAGCATGAGCGCACACAGGTCGCGCTTATGGCGCAGCGCGTGCGCCACTTCGGAGTCGAGCCGCTCCGTCAGTGCCCTGCGGTTGAACACGCCGGTGAGGCCGTCGCGGACGGCAGCTTCGAAGAGGTGCACGAGGACCTGTTCCTCGGTTTCGTTGACGAGTTGGAAGTGCATCCTGACGCCCGAGCCGAAGCGGAGTCGGTCGCCATGAGCGAGCACCTTGGTGGAGACCCGTTCACGGTTCACGAACGTCCCGTTCAACGAGCCCAGGTCGTAGATCTCGTACTCTTGCCCCCGGCGGCGAAGCGATGCGTGCATCCTGGACAAGGTTGAATCCTCGAAGCTGAGCGTGCAGCGGCTTCCACGGCCGATGGAGACGTCCTCTGTGACGACGCGGTGGACGTTACCTGCGTGGTTTCCGCTCATCTCGATGAGGAGCCCGCGGTCTCTCTGGCCGATCGTCGCCCCCAGCGCTTCTACCCTTGGCGTCGTGTCGGTGACAGTACGTTCGGTCTGGTTCTCAGGGCCCATTTCCCTCCTCCTTTGGCTTCTACTGCGGCGGCTCCAATTCCGTGGCGACCAACGTACCCTGCTCGAAGTGAGCGGGCTTCCCGCAGTCGTTCTTGACCAATGCGGCCAGGCACGGCGGAGGGCTTATCTCGGCCAGGCGCTCCTTGGCAATGCAGAGCGCACCGTCAGCGTTCCACTCCGCCTCGATTTGCCATCCGTCGATGTGGTCCCTGATGCCGATTCCATCGAAGAGCCCGATTGCCACTCCGTCCACGGTGTACGGGGTGCCGTCTCCGCAATAATCGGCACGTATGGCCCTGGTGCAAGCCTGGTGATGCGCTGCCAGCGTGGTCTTCTCGCAGTCCTTTCCATTGCCCTGGTCGCTGCAGATCCAGCCCGGTTTCCAGGGCTTGTACCCAAGGTCCACGCACTTGGCGATAGCGTATCCGTCGCATGCGAACGTGAACGCGTCTTCGTCATCGATGAAGCTGCCGCCTCCAGAGACCCCCTTCTGGTAGTTCCAGACGCCGTTTAGCGGCACGGCGAGCACTGGCGACCCTTCGGATGCTCCGGTCCCGCAGAGAGGCTTCCAGCCCTCAGCGGACTCATACGAGACGGCATACCGGTAGAACGGAGTCCCTGAGTCGTCCGCTTCTTCCAGCCCGTCGATCCTCAGCGTGATGGCGCTGCCATCCTGCATGACCGCGTCGAAGAGCGCACCGACGAGCTTCTGTTGCTCGATTGGTTTCTTCGGCGAGCCGGCCTTGCGGAAGCTCGTTCTCACAAGCTTCAGGTCCTTGCTGCCTCCCTTTGCAAGCACGACGTCGTCGAGGAACACCGCGACCACGATGTTTCCCGCTATCGATTCCCCGTTGAGCGATGTTCCGTTCAGCCCGTGTCCGACCAGCTCGTACAGGAAGATCTTCCCATACAGGGGCTGCCAGTAGAGCAGCGCGCTAGACTGCCGTTCGAGCCGCACCTCTTCCGTCTCGCCGGCGCAACCGGGCAAACCAGTCACTGTCCAGACCGCGGCCGCGAGCAAGGGCAATGCGGCCGTGAGCCGGGCCAATCCTGAGCTCGGGAAGTTCGTCTCGTCACGCTTCGTGCATGCTTCCATGTGGCCTCCTTCCTGCGGGTCTGGCGGCAATGGCCCCGCCCCCGACGGAATGAGCCTCAGCAAGACGCGTGCCAGAGGCAAGGCCGGCGAGGCCGGGCTACCCACGGGACCCAACACGGAGGAGCATGCCGGATTGGCGTGCCATTTTAGCATTGTACGCAGATTTAGCATTTATATCAGAACCGGGAAGCCCGGACCAGAGGGTCTGCGCATACGCGGAACCCCACGCTGGCGTCGCGGAAGGACGGCTCGGGCGCTTCCCTGTTGGCGGTCCGGGCGCAGTTCACGTCAAAGTAGTAACTTCCTCCTCGTGCAGCGTGCCCGCCGGGATCGACGGAGGAGGCGACCCACTCCCAGACGTTGCCGGACATGTCGTCAAGTCCGTACGGGCTCCTGCTTGCAGGGTGAGAGCCCACCTCGTCAGGTCCCATGGCTTGCGGGTCCTTGCGGTAGGTTTCATCGAAGTTGGCATCTTCCGGAGAAATCACGTTTCCATGCGGGTACTCTCGGCCGTCAGCTCCGCGGGCAGCGTATTCCCATTCGAGGTCGGTGCACAGTCGCGCTCTCGGCACCTTGCCCGTTGCAGCAAGCCAGGCAGCGTACGCTGCAGCGTCGGCAGCGGCGATGCCGACGACGGGGAATTTCAGCCAGTCCTGGGTCTTGCGAAGCGTTCGGCCGGGGAATTCGATCGCTTGCCCCGACCGAGCGGTGAGCCTGGTCGAGCTGGGCTTCAAGGTGAGCATGAACGCTCCATCGGGAGCTTCGGCCAACTCGAGTGCGCCCTCGAAGCCCCCCGCGTGCACGGAAGGCAGGCGGGCCGCCCTTTCCGTGGCAGGGAGCGTCTTGAGGAACTGGATGTACTCCGCAAACGTCGTTTCGCTCGCGGCAATGAAGAAATCGCCGGCGTCTCTCCTGTGGATCGGGACAGCGTGCAGGAACCCGCGTCTCTGGGGGTCCTCTTGTGCGCTGCCGAACAAGAAACGCCCGGGCGGAACATAGACGAAACCATCTGGAACGGTGCCCGCGGGCGGGATCGGGACCCGCAGGCGCAGCTCCTGCCCCCGCTCCACCGTGAACGTGTGGACGGTCTCGGGTCCGGTTTCTCTGGCGATTCGGAGCCTGTAGGACCCTGCTGGCACCGAGAGCCCTGTAACGGGCAGAGAAAACGGGGCATCGACGCTCTGGGCAACGGGTCTGCCCTGCGCATCCAACGTCTCCACTCTGCGCGTAAGCTGGTGGCCCCTTGCGTCGGGCACGATCACGGGAACGGTGGTGAGCTTCCCCGCGGCATTCTCGACGTATTGCTCCAGCACTGCCGTAGTGCCGGTGGGGGAGGAGTCTATGGACAGCAGCGCCGGCAAGTTCCACCTGGCGCTCAGCTCGCCCGTCGCATCGTACAGTGCCATGCGTTCGACAATGTCGTCGCGTTCGGCCTTCGCATTTCGGCGGTCCGCTTCCAGCGCTCTCAGGTACAGGGCCGATGCGAATGCTGACCGCACGTCCTCTCGCTCCGGGGCCAACGCTACAGCGGTCTCCAACTCGCGGCCTGCCTTTGCGATCGCCTCGCGGTACCTGTCGAACGCTTCCCGGGCAACGTCCCACGCCACCTCTGCCTTCTCCCTTTCCATGGTATCGAAGAGCCGGAGCGAAGCGGTTTCCAGAGGGCCGGCCTTGGCCTGAAGCTCACGTGCCTCGGCCAGCAGGGCCGCACCCGCGGAGAGTCGCGCATCGACTTGTGCGTTGCGATCGTGGATCGACTTGAGCTTTGCGCCGCCATAGACAGCGGCCAGCGCAAGCACTATGCCGGCCAACGCGGCCCGACGGACCAGGCGGCGCCGCTTGGCATGCCTGTGGGAGGCGTCCAGGAAGGCCGCTTGGGAAGGAGACAGCGTGCTCTCGGGAACGGACGCGGCCTCTTCGAACTGCCGCAAGCTCCACAGGGCATCAGCAGACCTTCCCAGCCGTTCCCATTCGGAGCAAGCCGTCGCGATGCGGTCCCTGACGACGCGGCTGTCTGCATCCGCTGCCAGCCAGCGGGCCAGGGTGGTCCAGCCCGAAAGCAGCGCCTCGTGTGCAACCTCGTATGCCGAGCCGTCAGGCGATTCAAGAGCAACCACGAGCCTTCCTCTGACCAGCGCATCCAGGGTTTCCTGCACGTCGGTGTCTGCGCCTGCGAGCTCCTCTCTGGTTTGCTTCGCCCTGGTGCCCGAGGGCGTAACCAGCCGCAGCATGATGCCGCGCACTTTCGCCCTCTGGGCAGGCTTGAGACCAGCCAACACTTCGTCGGCGTGGAGAGACAGAGTGCCTGCCACGCCGCCCATGGCATCCAGCGCACCAGTCGGGATCACGGACGTTGCCGGATCTCGCTGCTCCCAAAGCCGGGCAAGCGCAAACTGGAGCAGGGGGAGGCCGCCGCCTGCTCCCGCGGTGGACCCCACCAGCGCGTCCACCAAGCCGTCTGATTCGAACGACAGCCCGACCGCTTCCGCAGGCCTGACGATGGCCTCACGTATGCGCTCCGGTGACAGGGGCCGAAGGAAGTACAGTGCGGAGGGCAGCGCATCGCCGATGCCCGCAACCGTGGCCAGGCGGCCGAGGAAGTCGCCCCGGACGGTCGCAACCACGCGGATTCCGGGGGCCGGATCGCGTGTCCACGAAAGCAGCGCAGCGACCGCTTCCGCTTCGCTCGGGGCGGACAGCGTCACCAACTCCTCGAGCTGGTCGATGAACAGCACGACGCCGCGCCCGGGGCCAAGTCCCCTGGCAAGCTCGCGGCCAAACAGGCTGGCGCGCTCCGCAAGGGCGGTCGCAAGGTCATCCTCCGAGACATTGAGCGTTCCGGCCAGGGACGCACAGATCGCCGCGATCGGATTGCGACCAGGGACCGCGGTAGCCACGGACCAGGCCAGGTCTCCGCCCAGCCAATCCTGCACCCGCGGAAGCACTCCCGCCCGAAGGAGAGACGACTTCCCGACACCCGAATCGCCGGTAACGATCACCACCGGGTCCGTGCGCATCCGGTCCAGCACCGCACGGGTTTCCGAGTCCCGGGCAAAGAACAGCGCCTGGTGATCCGCCTCGAACGGCCGCAATCCTCTGTACGGGTTCCCTGCCGGCAACACCGAAGCACGTGTTGGAGCCATGAGCGGGGCCAGCGCTGCACGCACGTCGTTCGCAACCCGGAACCGTCTCGTCGGATCGCGCGTGAGGCAGCGATCGACGACGCCGGCAAACGCGGGATCCACTCCGTTGATCTCAGACGCAAGCGGCGGAGCGTCGGTGGACGTTACCTTCTCCCGCAGGTCCTCGAAGGACGTGGGCTCGTGAGGCGGCTTCCCGGTGCAAAGCAGGAATAGAAGCGCCCCCAGCGAATAGACGTCCGACGAGAACGTCGCTCCTTCTCCCCGCCAAACCTCCGGGGCCATGTATAGCGGCGTGCCGACCAGCTTCCCGGGCGCGGTTATCTTGTTGTCGAACCCCAGCACGTCCAACACTTGTCGTCCACCGTCGTCCGCCAGCTTGGGCGGCAGCCGCACCGCGACCGTGGCAGCCGCGTCCCGCCCATCTGCCCTGTCGGCCGCGTCCCGCCCATCACCCACTGCCTGGTCAGCGAGGGGGTGGCGGCCCGAAGGGCCGACGGGGGAGTCGCGCCGCTCGGGGTGCTCCCTGGCCGGCGAGGATGAGGGCACCGGGCAGTTGGAGGGCAGATCCGGGTCCATGAGCCTGGCGATGCCGAAGTCGAGGAGCTTGACCGTGCCGTCCGCGGCGAGGATGGCGTTGGCGGGCTTGATGTCCCTGTGGACGATGCCTGCGCGGTGGGCGACGGCGAGCCCGCGGGCGAGGTCGTATCCGATTCGGAGGACTTTCATCCAAGGGAGCGGAAGCGCCAGCTTGTCGAGGCTTCGGCCCTCGACGAGCTCGGACACCAGATACGGTTTGCCTTCGTGCTCGCCGACTCTGTACACCGCGACCACGCAGGGGTGTTGCAGGCGGGCGATGGCCCTGGCTTCGGAGAGGAAGCGGGCCCGGGCATCCGGGGACGGATGCGGGGTCGAGATGAACTTGATGGCCACGGGACGGTCGAGCAGGGTGTCGTGTCCGAGGAAGACGCGTCCCATTCCTCCTGCGCCAATCAGTCTGACGAGCCGATACCCGTCGAACTCTGAGGGGAACCCGGGGTCTTCCAGCGCCATGGCCACCTGCGCACGACGCCGTTTCGGGTGCGGCCCAGATCTCACGCACCAGATGGTACTTCGGACGCCCGCTCAGATCATTTAATAGTGAATCAGGCCAGGCAGTGGAACCACCCTGCGGCGCTGCCTACGTAGACCCGTCCGCCCACGACGCAAGGGGCGGAGTGGACACGCCCACCAAGGTTGATGCGCTGGACTTCCGCACCGGTCGCCGCGTCCAGCACGTAGAAGTTGTTGCCGTAGGTGCCGAACAACACCCGATCGTCGACGACGGCAGGCGAGCACCAGGAAGCGGATTCGGCCACGAACTCCCAGACCTTGGTGCCGGCCGCAGCGTCCAGGCAGTAGACCCGCCTGTCGTTGCCGCAGATGAAGAGCCGATTGCCGACCAGAGCGGGGGTTGAATACCAGCCTGTGGAATTGGAAAATCGCCAGACCTCTTTCCCGTTCTGTCGGTCCAGGCAATAGAGGTGCGGCGCTGCCTCTTCCGCTGCGATGTAAACGCGATCAGAAGAGAAAACTGCGGACCCGTCGGTGTCATCACCGCTCTTGAACTTCCAGAGGCGTTTGCCGGTATCTGAGTCGAGGCAGTGCACCTCGCCGCTGTAGTTGCCAACGACAACCTGGCCGTTGTCTACGGCGGGGGACCCCTCGGCCCCGTTGGATCCGGACTTCGTTCCCGGCCCCACCCCGCCGACGAAGGTCTTCCAATGCGGGCTCCCTGTTGCCGGATCGATGCAGTGCACGTAACCCGCTTCGCCCGCTACGTAGAGCTTGCCGCGGTAGACGCACGGAGAGGAATCGAGGTCCGCGTGCGTGTCGTAGTGGAGGAGAAGATTGCCGGTGGACGCGTCGAGACAGTGAAGCCGGTTGTCGACGTTTGGGGCATACACCCGGTTTTCGTACAGGCACAGAGACCCTTTGAACATGCGGCCCGCCCGGTACTTCCATACCAGGTCGCCCGTGTCTGCCTTAAGGCAATAGAGGTGCCGATCCTGTGAGCCGAAGTAAACGTGCCCGGCCAACACCGACGCCTGCCCGGTCCAGCCTGTGCCGGACCATGTGCGGGGCTCGCCGCGCAGCTCTGTTTGAAAGTCCTCGGTCCTGAAGCGCCATGCAACTTCCAGCTTGGAACGCAGCGGCCCGGTCCCGTAGAACGTATGTGCAGGGTTGCCGCGAAACATGAGCACCGTGTCGGCTCCCGCGGACGAATCGCCGTGCGGCCATGCGGGTAGGGTAGGGGCGATGCCGACGAGTAGCGTCCGGCCCGGAGCAAGCGCCTTCCCGCCCTCAGCGAATGCGCACGTGCCGCGAGTGAGACGTCCCATCAGATCGAGCCCCCCTGCCAACCCCGCTGCAAGTACGCTTGCGCTTCTGATGAACTCCCTTCTCTCCATCCCTTGACGAACCTCCGGTCACTTCTTAGAGTAGTAATCGACAACGGCCGAAGTCGGCCTCAACCGGTAGAGGAGAAGCAGATGAAACGTTACATGCTGCGACCGGTAGCGCACTGCCGGGAAGGCTGCTGTACAGTGTCCTGAGCAGGACACAAAAAGGCTCACAGAGCAAAGAACCTCGACCGCGGTCGAGGTTTTTTGTTTAATGACGCAATTCTCAACGGTCAGTCATCCGCTCGTAGCATTCCTGGGTAGCGTCCTCGATGGCGGCGACCACCAGCTCACGTGAGATGTTCTTCAGCTCGCCCTTTGCCACGTACAGGTTCACCAGCATGTCGCCGCCGTCCTTCTTCTTCTGCACCGTGATGCGGGCCTTGTCCTCGTATATGAACTCCGAGTCCTTGCCTTCCTCGGTCAGCCGGTATGCGCAGGACGTGAACGCACCGAGGTACTCCTCCACCGAGAACTGGGCCTGCTCGATGCGGACCCAGGTGATGACAGCGGGCTTCTTGTCCTTGCCCGGCTTTCCCGCACCCAGCGCCGGAGCGGCAAACGCCATGATCCCGACCGCGACAACGAGGGAACGAACCGCTGTGCTCATCTCCACCTCCCCCGGGGCAAACCCGAACCGATCGACGATCGCACCAGACCAGCCAAACACCTAACCCCTACAACGATCGAGTATACAGCAGTTCCGCAATGGGACACAACAACTGAGTTGTTTTCGTCGCAGCTACTTCACCGCCCCATGCCCGAGGCGGGCAGAGCATCGGTGCGCGAGCTCCTCCTGGGTTACCTGGCGGAAGGAGAAACGGTAGCCTTCAAAGACGGCGAGCCCATAGAAGACAAGGTCCATCGGGCTGAAGGTGGCGCGCAGCATCTCCAGAGCAACCTGGAGGTCAACCTGCCCGAGGACGTCCAGGAGTCCCATGTCCTCCTGTGTCGCCACCATGCCGCACACTGCGAGTATGTTGCCGAGGAGGCAGCCGGCCAGGGCCAGCACAGCGCCAAAGACGCCGAAGACCTTGTCCACTCCCCTGCCGAGCGCCCTCACGGCGACTCCCACAAGAGCGCCCACTCCCACCGCCATCCAACCTATCTGGTAGTCGGTGAGGCAGGTGATGGCAGCCCACAGCGCCGCGCCGACAAGAGCGGCCGCCGTTCCCCCTACTGCCCCGATGACGAGGTTCTGTTCGCTGCGCAGAACGTCCAGCGCCTGTCGAAGCTGTTTCTCGTCGGGCAGTGCCGGTCCTTCATCTTGCTTCTCCCCAATCTCTTCCATAGACATGGCCTCATCCTCCCTGGTTCACCGGGGTAGCCGCAACTCCAGAAGTACGCTCCCTTCTAGCATGGAGCGGGGCACGTTACAACAGGGGGAAGAAACAAGAAACTTCGACGTTGGGGAGGCAGGACGTGGCCGTGGCGCCGGAGAAGCTGAACGCGGCGTGGACGTTCAAGGAGTTGGCGGGTCTCGGGCGAGCAAGTGAGGCGGGGGATATCCTTCAGGACGTGCGGATGGTTGCGGAGCAGGAGGGCGTCGACATGGGCGAGGAGCGGGGTGGTCGTCGGGCACGGAAGGAGATGGCCGCAGAAGTAGCGGTCATCAAGAAGAAGATGGCTGCGCCCGGACCGGGACCACCGGCGGCGACTGCATCGGCGAGACCCATCCCACCGTCCGCAACGCGTACATAAGAGCGCGTGGCATTCCCTGTGCCCTCTTCGACCTGTCATATTGCTGATGAGAACGATGCGTTGCGGCACGGGGGACGAGGTGGTACCTTGACGCCGGGGCCCTGGGCGCAAAGGGGGGCATATGTCGAAGACCGAGACGGAGCTCAAGCTGACGTTACTTTCGGACGATCCACTGCCGAGCCTTATCGAGCGGTTGGGGGCGCCGGTGCGGGTGGTCGAGCAGCTCAACCGGTACTTCGAGCCGGCAGCGCCGCCGAAGTGGATGGTTCGATTACGTGAGGAAGGGGGCGGGCTGCTGCTTACGGTAAAGGGGCCACGCTCGGAGCGACGCGGCGAAGGAACGGGCGAGAGCACGAGATCGGCAAGCGATGCGTCCGGCCCAGGAGATGAAGCGGCAGGTGCGTCAGGCCGTAAGGGCGTTGGCGGTGGGAGTAGCGCCGGTGTTTTTGTGCGGGAGGAGCGGGAGCGGGCGATCCCTTCGGAATGGCTTACGGAGCTGGCCGACACCGGCACATGCTCGGCCCTCTGGGCGCTGGACGAGATGAGCGGACTGACTCCGCCGCTCAGGTACCGCGGCCAGCTCCACAACACGCGGCGCTCCTACCGGCTTGCGGGAGAGTCGAGCCTGCTGGACATCGACAGAACGGTCTACCCGGATGGCTCGATCGTATGGGAGTTGGAGTTGGAGTCGGATGACGCCGCAGAGCTTGCTCCCCGGGTTCGGGATCTGCTGGACAGCGTGGGGCTACGGTACCGTGCTTCCACCGTCGGCAAGTTCGGGCGCCTGCTCGCGGCGGCCGCAGCCGACTCGACCGGGAGCGAGCTGCGGCCGTAGCGCTCGGCAAAGTCATCGCGAAGGGATCAGCTTGCTTGACATGTTGCCGGTCTGGCGAATAATTTGGGGCCGGTGGAGAATCGGGGCCGGTTCCGCCGGTTCCGAGCGATGCCAAAGCTACTCCGGAAAGAAGAAGGATCGAAGATGGCCGACGAGCCCAACAAGGTGGGGACCGACTCAGCCGCACCGACCGTAACGCAGCCGATCGGTGGCCCGACGACCGCACCGACCGTAACGCAGCCGATCGGTGGCCCGACGACCGCACCGACGGTGACGCAGCCGATCGGCAGCCCGACCACCGTGCTCCTGATCGATGACCAGCTTCTGGTCGGGAAGATGGTGCAGCGGATACTGGAGGAAATCCCCGGGCTGGTGTTCAAGCACTGCAACGATCCGTCCAAGGCGATCCAGACGGCCGAAGAGTTCGACCCGACAGTCATTCTGCTGGACCTGGTGATGCCCGGGATAAGCGGGCTTACGCTGCTGGACGAGTTCCGCAGGCGGCCTGCGACCAAGCACGTCCCGATTGTCGTGCTGTCGGGAAAAGAAGAGGCTCTGACCAAAGCCGAGGCATTCTCCCGCGGGGCCAACGACTACCTTGTGAAGCTTCCCGAAGTGGTTGAGCTGGTCGCCCGCGTTCGACATCACTCGACGGGCTACATCGCCTTTCTCGAGCGCAACCAAGCCATGCGGGATCTGGCAGAGAGCCAGAAGAAACTGGAGCTTCGGACCCGCCTGCTTCAGGAGCTGTTCGGCCGGTTCCTGTCCGATGACGTCGTGGCGCGGCTGCTGGAAAGCCCCACCGGCACCCGGCTGGGCGGGGAAGCGAGGGTGGTCACGATCATGATGTCGGACCTCCGGGGGTTCACTTCACTGTCGGAGCAACTCCCGGCAGAGAGCGTGGTCCGCCTGATCAACAACTTCCTCGGGGTGATGACCGACGTCATTCTCAAGTACAACGGGACGATCATCGAGTTCCTGGGCGATGCCATTCTCGCAATGTTCGGTGCACCGATCGAGCGGCCCAACGACGCTGCGAACGCCGTGGCGTGCGCGATCGAGATGCAGGTTTCGATGGAGCGGGTGAACCAGATCAACGCCGCATCGAGCCTCCCTCAAGTCGAGATGGGAATAGCACTCAACACGGGCCGGGTCGCGGTCGGCAACCTCGGCTCCGAACGCCGGATGAAGTACGGTATCGTCGGTCGCCACGTGAACCTCACGGCAAGAATCGAGTCCTACTCCGTGGGTCGCCAGGTGCTGGTGTCCGAATCCACCGCGGCCGCAGTCGGCCCCATCCTGCTGACCGAGTCGCAGAGGCAGGTGAAGCCAAAGGGAGTCGCCGAGCCGATCACGGTCTACCAGGTGATCGGTATCGGGGGCGACTACAACCTCAGGATTCCGGACCAGGAGCATTCTCCGCTGTTCTTCCCTCCCAAGGAGGTGCCGATCAGGTTCACGGTGCTCTCGGAGAAGGATGCGGGCCAGAGGTACCACGACGGAACGCTGCTCTCGTTCTCCAAGAAGGAAGCTGAGATCAGGTCTCTCGTGCGGATCGACGTGCACTCGAACGTCAAGCTCTGCCTCACCGGCAAGGACGGGAAGGAGATCCCGGGAGACATCTATGCGAAGGTGGTCGAACAGACAAACTCCGGAGTCCGCCTGATCTTCACGTCGCTTCCGCCTGCGGTGTCATGTATGATGGATGGGATGCTGTATTTCGAGAAGTAATGCCGGACTACACGTCTACGTGATATTTCTTGGGGGCGTCGGGATCAGTGCCGTCGCCAAGCATTCCGCTGACCGAGGAGAGGACATCGAGCACCGAAGCCAGGGTGCGGCTCGGGTCGGACAGCAGGTTCTCGAGCACGACGTCGACTTCTCGAAGGCGCCTGCTCAAATCGGTGACCACCACGTCCAGCACTTTGTAGGCAAGCACACTGTTCGCGTTGAAAAGCCGCTGGAAATCGGCCCTGTTGCACTCCAGCACGATGGTCGGCTTGGATGCCTTCATGGCCGATGCCTGCTTGCGGCCGTCGATGAGCGCCTTCTGGCCGGCGATTCGTCCGGGGCCTGTGGTGCCCAACTCCAGCGCTCTCCCGCCTGGAAGCCGGCGGGAGTTCGCCACCTCTCCTGCTACCACGATGTAGAACGAGGAGCCCGGCTCTCCTTCTCCGCAGAGCTTGTCGCCAGCCTGAAGCTTCCGAACGTGGAGGACCGTGGCAAAGACCTCCTTCTCCACGGCGGAGAAACCCTTGAATATCAAGAGCTGTTCGAGGTACCTGGCAGCATTTTCGCGTTCCATGTCACACCTTCCTCGAGAGGAACATCTCCTGGACCTTGGCCATGCTCTTCTCCGGGTTCGAGAAGAACTCGACCACCCTGTCGGTCTTCTCCTCCAGCCTCTCCGCAAGCGTGAATGCGAGCTGCCTCAGGAGCTTGAAGGCGGCCGGATGGAACTTCCTGCGAAGGTCGTTGAAGGTCTGCAGGTCCACCTGAAACAGCACTGCCTCGGTGACCGTCGTGACCGTGGCTGACCTGGGTGCGCCGTCGATGAGGGACATCTCGCCGAACACGGACGGTGCGGAGATTTCGGTGAGCCTCGTGGGGTGGTCCGAGCCGAGCACGGCCTTGTCGATGGCGCACCGGCCGTCCACGAGAATGAACATAGCGTTGCCGGCAGCGCCCTGCTTGACGACGACTGTGCCCGGTTTGGCCTTCAGCAGGTGCGATGCCTTGAGCACCGCTTCGACCTCATCAGGACTGAGCGGCTTGAACAGCGGCATCCTCGATACAA
>Ga0172371_10006508_pt1 | contig 16992 bp, 18 predicted proteins | sample Lak12m_FD_114543 | JGI IMG/M metagenome (GOLD analysis project Ga0172371, IMG submission 114543) | Freshwater microbial communities from Kabuno Bay, South-Kivu, Congo - kab_022012_12m | ecosystem: Environmental > Aquatic > Freshwater > Lake | place: Democratic Republic of the Congo: South-Kivu...
AACCCTTCTACCAGATGATGCGGCAGACGCTGCTCGCATGGCAGTTCGAGAAACACGGAGAGTTGGATTGCAAGAAGTGCCTCAATGTTCACGTCATACCCAAGAAGAACAGAGCCCTCAAAGAGACGATCACTTCTCCCGGCCTTCGTGGGCGAACCATTCACGATGCTTGGCGCAGAATTCTGAAATCGCCAGACAGGTATATTTCCATCGATCCTTTCGATTTGCTCAAGGAAACGCATAACTTGCCGGACACGAAGTCATGGCTGAACTACCTGGAGGCGAGATACTGGTGAAGGCACTACCCCAGGCGTTCGGCCGGAGGGAAGAATGAACAAGCATCAGACAGCGGTGGCGGCTGAGGCCTTCGCAGCCGGCGTGTTTGCGCAGGCCGGACTAAGCGTCTTCGTCCAGTACGGGGCAAACCAGCCTGGATATGACCTACTCGTCTCCGACGGGGCAATGACGCTTCACGTCTCCGTCAAGGGAAGTGCAGACGGTTCTTGGTTCCTCACAGCCAAGGACAAGGGTGGAACATACGAGGCAGCGCTTGACAAGTGGGTCGAGCGGAATGCCTCTTTCGTGTTCTGTCTGGTCCAGTTCATGGGTGTGCCACCTGGCGAGATGCCCAGAATGTACTTGGCGACTGGACAGGAGATCGGTTCGGAGTTGAGAACACACTGGTTCGGAGAATTGGCGTTGTCACTCTCTGAGCACCGTGCTCCACAGCGCGGCAAGAATAAGGGCAAGGTGATGAGGATCCCTCCCGAATGGCGCATGGGTGCCAAACGAATTCGAGATGTGACGGAGAACAAGTCCAAACCAGCAGTCGGAAGCGACCGGTAACCCGAGCTGGAGGGCGCGGCTTCCCGTCGCTTCAACTGCGCCGTTCACCTAAGGAAATAATGATGAGGAAACCTCATGCATTCTACAGCGAGATGCAAGCCTATGTGGCCGTTATAGCCGTTGGGCCATCGGCATTAAGGAATCAAGGCTCCAGAGGTGTAATAAGGGCAGCGCAGAAGTTCTTGGCTTCAATTGACCTCGCAGCATTCAGAACTGAAAACGAAGCCGCTTTTCGCAAAAAGCTTGACGCCGAAACAGAGGCACTCCAGAAGACTCTTCCGCGAGGAGCTCAAAACTGGGGTGCAGCCCGTAAGGCCCTAAACCTTTTTTTGAGGGACACCTGCTACAACAGATTTCTTTGCAAGAAGTACAAACTATCTCAAGCCGAGGAATGGATGGAGATACCCCTCGACAGCCTTACTGCTGCCTCCTTGAAACGAAGGGGAGCGAGAGGCAACCTTCCTCAATGGCCTGGCCTTAATAGGCTTACACCGGTTGTCAGTTTTGAGTTCCAAGCATTCGCAAAAAAAGTTGCGCTGGCCGAAGGCATCTCCCGCGTCCACCTTGACATGCGCCTGTGGACCGAAGAAAGAGAAAGAAGCGGATAAGAAGGTGCTGAAGCGGATCGACGATAGCTTGGCCTACCGCTTGGCTTATCGTTGGGACAATAAGGGCAGGGTCGAAGGAACTCGAGGAATGAATTCAGCCAGGTGAATTGCACAAGAACCCTAGACGCAGCTGGCACCATGGAAAGTGAGAGGAAAGAGGAACTCATGACTTCCAAAACTGAGATTGAAAACGAGCGAAGGACAGTTAAGGTCGATAATTGTCTGTAGGTCATATGTTCTGATTTTTTCGCTGGCAACGGCCGGGAAAAGATCATGGGCATTCCGGTTAGGCAGTGGAACCCAGTGCATTCGAAGTTCTTGGATTGCAGAGGTCTCATTCGCAATGAGGCTTGATTTTCGCGTCAATTGTCAAAAAGGAGAATTTATCATGGAAGCTGCCAAAATAAAGAAAATGAATACGGTCGAGCGTCTTCGGGCCATGGAAGCGCTTTGGGATGCCCTGATCCATGAGGATGGCGAACCGGCGTCACCTGATTGGCATGGGGACATTTTGGCCGAGAGGAAGCGGCGAATGGAAAACGGTGAAATGGAATTTATTTCACTCAAAGAACTGAAGGCACGGCGGCATTTGTCATGATCAAAGAGGTTGTCGTCTCCAAAGAAGCAGTCGAAGACCTCGAAGAAGGGCGGGTATTTTACGAGCGGAGGCAGGCTGGTATTGGAGACTATTTTTGGGACAGCCTCCTGTCAGACATGGAATCCCTGTCTATTTTTGCGGGAGTTCATTCCAAACAACATGGTCTCTTCCGAATGCTCTCCAAAAGATTTCCCTACGGAATCTATTAAGAAATTGATCATGACACTGCCTATATTGTCGCCATACTTCCCATGCGAAGAGATCCTGCTTGGATTGAAACCAAGGTTCGAAGACGCAAATAGTTCGATCCGTCAGGACAACATTCAAAGGCAAATACATAGCCGCAAGAGCGCATTTTCAAGAGTCAGAGGTTTTTCATGGCTTACTCGCAATTTCTTACGCCAAGGCAAGCGGTTATTTTGGACAGGGGCGTGGACGGCATTATTGGCCGTGCCAATATCAAAAACGAGACAGGGGAGCATCTTGAGGCCGAAACGGCGGCGTCCCTGGATGCCAATATCTTCCCATCTATGGTGGAGCTTATGCTGCTAAACGCCTTTCCCATCCCATTCTTGGGGTCCAATTAAATGGCACGTCTTCCACAACTACGACCTCAACGTCGGCTCACCCAGGCCGAACTCGACGCCTTTCTTGAAAAGGCCGCCGATCTCCTGCGGGGCGGTGTCGATCATTCTGAGTTCCGAGGGTATGCTATTGACAATGGACAGAGGCGCTATCGAATTCACAGACAGGGTAGGGAAAGGAAGAACCTGGCCAAATCGGTGAGCCTAATGAGTGGCCGATGAATCCAAGTGACATTGAACATGAAGAAGCGACTTCGTAAAAAGAAACATCGTGGCGAGTTCACCGAGTGGGGCCTGCAGATCCTTATCATCCGAAATCGTGACGACGGGTTGGATGATTTCCTGGACGCCTTTATCGATGAAGCCGTTGAGGCCAACGGATGTTACTGCGGCGGGGGCGGGACCGCGGAGAAACTCAGTTTTGTCGTGGAGCTGGGCCGACGTTCCGACAACCCCGATGATCGATTCAAACGGATTGCCGAATGGCTGGATTCACGGACGGATATTCAGAGCTGGAAGGCCGGCGAGGAATTTGACATCTGGCATCACTACTGTCCAAAATAAGCTGAAAATGCTCATTTTGGACAGGTAACTACCTGATTTTACGTGGTCATATTTTCTACTATGATTTCAGGTTGTCTTTGCGCTCAGAATGCTGTTCAAAAGCGGGACGGCGAAAGACAGGTCCTTTGCAAGCACAAAAACCCTCTAAAATATACAAAATAAGCGGTTTTGAGAGGCTTCTGGCGGCTTAGGTTCAAATAGTTCGGAGCCTGACCCCTCCGGATGCTGTCCAAAGAAAAACCGATTTTGGACAAGAGTGATCTGGCATAGTGACTACACGGATTTAGAAGGCGAGGATTGATAAAATGCGCCGAAACCATTCCCTCAGTGGGGCTTGAATCGCCTCACGCAAACACGGCCTAACCATTTGATCGAGAAGGTATATTTGATGGAACCACTTCCCGTTAATCTCTGCTTTTGTGAATGCGTCTGAATTATGGCCATAAAAAAATCTGAACTTTATTCATCGCTTTGGGCAAGCTGCGACGAGCTTCGCGGCGGCATGGACGCCAGCCAGTACAAGGATTATGTCCTGTTCATGCTGTTCATCAAATACATCTCGGATAAGTATGCCGATTCCGATGATTTTGCGCCCCCGGTCACCATCCCCAGGGGGGCAAGTTTCAAGGACATGCTCAACCTCCGCGGCAAGAGCGACATCGGCGACAGGATCAACACGGAGGTCATCCAGCCCCTCATCGAAAGCAACTCACGCCTGGCCCGCAGTGACTTCCCCGACTTCAACGACCCAAACAAGCTGGGTGAAGGGAAGGCCATGGTGGACCGCCTGACCAACCTGATCAACATCTTTAACAGACCGTTTCTCGACTTCTCGAAAAATCGCGCAGACCATGATGATATCCTCGGGGATGCCTACGAATACCTGATGCGACATTTCGCCCAGGACAGCGGCAAGAGCAAGGGGCAGTTCCTGACGCCGTCCGAGGTGAGCCGCGTTATCGCCGGGGTGATCGGGATTTCACCGGAGAATACCGTCGCCGCAACCCAGGCCTACGATCCGACCTGCGGCTCCGGCTCTCTGCTGCTGAAGGTTGCGGCAGCGGCCGGCAGGCCCATCACCCTGGAGGGACAGGAAAAGGATGTCACCACCGCCGGCCTGGCCCGTATGAACATGATCCTGCATGACTTTCCCACCGCCAACATCGTGAACGGCAACACGCTCGCATCCCCCAAGTTCAAAGATGGCGAGGACCTGCGCACCTACGATTTTGTGGTGGCCAATCCCCCGTTTTCTGACAAGACCTGGAGCACCGGCATGACCCCGGCAACTGACCCGTATCAGCGGTTCGCATGGGGCGCGCCGCCCGCCAGGCAGGGCGACTATGCCTATCTTCTGCACATCATCCGATCCATGAAGAGCACTGGCAAGGGGGCCTGCATTCTGCCCCACGGGGTCCTGTTTCGGGGCAACGCCGAGGCCGTGATCCGCAAACAACTCGTGCGCTCCGGTTTCCTCAAGGGCATTATCGGGTTGCCCCCAAATCTCTTTTACGGCACCGGCATTCCCGCGTGCATTCTCGTCCTCGACAAGGAGAACGCCCAGGCCCGCAGGGGCATCTTCATGATCGATGCGTCCAAAGGCTTCATCAAGGACGGCAACAAGAACCGCCTTCGGGAACGGGACATTCACAGGATTGTTGACATTTTTACCCGGCAGCAGGATACGCCGCGCTTCGCCCGCATGGTGTCCTTCGATGAGATTGCGGCCCCCAAAAACGACTACAACCTCAACCTGCCGCGTTACATCGACAGTTCGGAACCGGAAGACATTCAGGATATTGACGGCCATTTGCGAGGCGGGATTCCGGAGAGCGACGTCAATGCGCTCGATGCCTACTGGCACGTCATTCCCGGCGTGCGCAACGCCCTGTTCGAGAGTGCCGGCCGTCCCGGCTATTTTCAACTGAACCAACCCGTGGCCGAGGTGAAATCCGCCATTCTGAACCATGCCGAGTTCGCCGCATTCAGATCCAGGGTGACCGGCATATTCGATCAGTGGCTTTCCAAGACCGGGCCCCGATTGAAGGGCTTTGATAAGGACGGACATCCCAAACAGCTCATCGCCGCCGTTTCAGAGGGCATCCTCAATGCCTTTCGGGAGGTTCCCCTGATTGGGGAATATGACGTTTACCAGCACCTGATCGATTACTGGGCCGACACCATGCAGGACGACTGTTACCTGATTGCTGCGGATGGATGGGTGGCCCAAACCCGCCGGGTGATGGAGGAGGTAAAGAGCGGGGCCAGGAAGGGCGAGACGAAGGACAGGGGCTGGACCTGCGACCTGATTCCCAAGCCCTATATCGTGGCTCGGTATTTTGCCAAACAACAGGCCGAACTGGATGACCTGCACAGCCAACTGGAAGCCATCGGGGCCGGTCTTGCCGAACTGGCCGAAGAGCACGGGGGCGATGAAGGGATTCTCAAGGATGTGTCGAGCAGGAGCGATGCCATAGAGGCATACATCCAGGCCCTCATTGCCGTATGGAGTGAGGATGATCCGGCCGCGTGCCGACAATACAGTTCGCTGATGGACCAGGTCCGTGAACACGGAGCCACGCTTCAAACCCTGACCGACCACACCCACCTCTCGGCGCTCAAGGGCAACAAGGGGAAACTTACCCTGAAGGCCGTCAAGGATCGCCTTGCCGCGACCGGGGACAAGGCCGAGAAGGCAACGCTCACCAAGTACCTTGCCGCTGATGAGCAGCACAAGGCCAAGAGCAGGAAGGCCGCTGAACTCCTGAGCAGGATCGAAGCCCGTTATCAGAGACGACTGACCCAAGGACCCACTGCCCGAAGAACTGACCGACCTTCAGGCCACCTTGCGCTACCTGACCCTCCTCGATGAACAGAGCGCCCTCAAGACCAGGATCAAAGACGCCGATGCCGCCCTCGACAAACTGGCATACGATAAATACCCGCAGCTCACCGTCGAAGAAATCAAGACCCTGGTGGTGGACGACAAATGGCTCGCGGCCCTGGCTGCCGGTATGCAAGCGGAACTGGATCGGGTTTCGCAGACGCTCACAGGGCGTATTCGGGAGCTGGCAGAGCGGTATGAAACACCGTTGCCGCAGCTTGTCGATATCGTTGCGGAGCTGACGGATCGTGTGGATAACCATCTAAAGCGGATGAGGGCGGTGCAGCAACTCCTCACCGGAAAAGCCCGCCTGCCGGGGTTTGAGGGGGAGTGGGAGTTGAAGCGACTCGGAGATCATGTCAGGTTCTTGCGAAACGGGGTCAACTCGCGTGCCGAGCTTACACTGGACGGCCCCTTACGATATTTGCACTACGGCGACATTCATGCGTGCAAAGCTCCGATTCTTACCCCTGCAACCCTTCCGAGCCTACCCTTGGAAAAGGCAAAGATGCTTGATCGCTTGATGGATGGCGATCTGATCTTTGCGGATGCATCAGAAGATATGGAAGGTGTCGGAAAATCTGTTGAGATATGTGGCGCATCAGGAACGGAGCTCGTTTCGGGGCTCCACACTATTGCCGCTAGATTTGATAAAAACGTATTGGCCGATGGCTTCAAAGCCTACCTTCAGTTCTGCCCGGAGTTTTCAATTCAGCTACGTCGCCTTGCGGCGGGCACCAAGGTATATGCAACAAATCGAGGACACATCGCGAGCATTGAGATGCGACTTCCCAGCATCGATGAGCAGGTCACTATAGCTTCGGTTTTCAGTGATATGGAGGCCGAAATAGCTGCCTTTGAACAACTCCGCGTCAAAACCCACAATCTCAAGCTGGCCATGATGCAGGAGCTGCTGACCGGAAGGACGAGATTGGTATGAAAGAGCATCAGAACCTGGAGTGGAAGGAATCGTGGCGTGACGAATATCTGAAATGGATATGCGCCTTTGCCAATGCCGAGGGAGGCCTGTTGGTGATCGGCAGGAACGATGCCGGTGAAACGGTGGGAGTGCCAAATGTGCGCAAGCTTCTGAAAGACCTGCCGAACAAGATCCGCGACGTGCTGGGGTTGATCGTGCCGGTGAACCTGCGCCGCGAGCAGGGCAAGGAGTTTATTGAAATTGTCGTACAGGCTGCGCCCTACCCGGTCAGCTACAAGGGGGAATACTACATACGGAGCGGCAGCACCCGCCAGCAACTGAAGGGAGCGTCGCTGGACCAGTTTTTGCTGGGCAAGCAAGGGCGGCACTGGGATGCGGTTCCGGTGCCCAATGTGACCGTGGCGGAGTTGGATCCTGCAAGTCTCAAACATTTTCGGACACTTGCCCTGCGCAGCGGTCGGCTGAATGATGCCTTTCTGGACGAACCGGATGCAGCGCTGATCGAGAAGTTGAAACTGACTGAACGCTCATTTCTCAAGCGTGCCGCCATTCTGTTGTTTCATGCGGATCCGACCGCTTTTGTGACCGGCGCGTTCGTGAAACTCGGCTTTTTTCGGTCACAATCGGACCTCATCTATCATGACGAAGTTGAAGGCGATCTCTTCAACCAGGCGCGTCAAACCCTGGACCTCCTGTACACCAAATACCTCAAGGCTGTGATTCACTATGAAGGGATACAGCGTGTGGAGCGTTTTCCCGTGCCGAGGCCTGCCTTGCGCGAGGCAGTGCTGAACGCCCTGGTGCATCGCGTCTATGCAGTGCCCGCACCCGTGCAGATTCGCATCTATGACGACAGACTGACGATCTGGAACCCGGCCCTTTTGCCCCAGGGTTGGACGGTGGAGAAATTGCGGGGTGAACATGCATCCATACCGTTCAATCCCGATATTGCCAATGCCTTTTTCCGTGCAGGAGAAATCGAGTCGTGGGGCCGGGGCATCCATCAGATTTTTCAGTCGTGTCTCGATGCCGGCAGCCCGCAACCCCGATTGCACTATGAGCCGAATGAGTTTCTGTTAGAATTCCCATTTTCGCAGGACTACCTGCGTGGGTTGAATCAGGAGCCGACCAATGAAGGGGATATGAAAATTTCGGAAAAGGCTTCAGTAGAAACGCCAGAAACTTCGGTAAAAATTCCGGAAACGTCGGTAGAAACGCCGATAACTTCGGTAGAACCGTATGAAACGTCGGTAGAAACTCTGGAAGCGTCGGTAGAAACGTCGGTAGAAACACCGGGAACGTCGGTAAAAACGTCGGACGTTTTGCTCAAGTTACTCCAACAGAATCCAGAGATGACGCTGGCCGAAGCGGCCACCCACATCGATCGCACAGTGAGGTCTGTGGAGAGGGCAAGCGCGAAACTGGTTAAGGCTGGAAAACTGCGGTATGTGGGGCCGAAGAAAGGCGGGCATTGGGAGGTGATCCAGTGACGGAACAAACCCGATCCGAACGGCTGACCCAAAACCGGGTGGTCGCCCTTTTCACGGACAAGGCACGGTCGGACTGCCTGGGCTACCGGTATCTGGGTGACTGGCAACAGCGGGACAACAACCGTCCCATCGAGGCGGAACTTCTCCGGAACCATCTCAAGGCGCGGGGGTATTCGGATGCACAGGTTTCGGCTGCCCTCCAGAAGCTGGAAACGGCCGCCGACACCACCGGAGTGACGCTGTACCAGGCCAATATGCGGACCTACCAACTGCTGCGCTACGGGGTGCAGGTCCAGACGGCCGCTGGGAAAGCCCATGAGACGGTCCACCTGGTTGACTGGGATCACCCGGAGCGAAACGACTTTGCCCTGGCCGAGGAGGTCACGCTCAAAGGCGGATATGAGCGACGTCCCGATCTGGTCCTGTACCTGAATGGCCTGGCCGTCGGGGTCATTGAACTGAAACGCAGTTCGGTTGACATCGCAGACGGCGTGCGGCAACTGATTACCAACCAGGAAGAAATCTTCAACAAGGGGTTTTTCAGCACGGTCCAGTTTGTTTTTGCAGGCAGCGACGCCCAGGGCCTGCGGTACGGCACCACGGGCACGCCAGAGCAGTTTTTTGTGCAATGGAAAGACGAAACAGGCGGTGTCAGGGACAACGCTGTCGGTACAGGGGGGTACCTGGATAAGCCTCTGGCCCAGATGTGCAACAAAGAACGGATGCTGGATTTCATGCGCCACTTCATCATCTTCGACGCGGGCCAGAAGAAGGTGCCGCGACAGCATCAGTTTTTCGGGGTGAAGGCCGCCCAAGAGCGGCTCAGGCACCGGGAGGGAGGGGTAATCTGGCATACCCAGGGGAGCGGAAAGAGCATCCTGATGGTGCTGCTGGCCAAATGGCTGATGGGGTACGATCCTCAGGCGCGCATCCTGGTGGTCACCGACCGTGACGAACTGGATCAACAGATCGTTGGGGTGATGCGGAATGCGGGCGTGATTGGTGAAGATGATCCGTCTCCCCGCATCACCTCCCGGGCCCAATTCGTGGAAAAGCTGGGCGCCACCACGCCGCGGCTCCTTTGCGCACTGATCCACAAGTTCGATCCTGCCGACCTGAAGGGAAACCCGCCCCCCATCCACGGGCGTTATTATGTCTTTGTGGATGAATGCCATCGCACCCAGGGCGGCGACATGCACCGCCAGATGAAACGCTGGATGGAAGGGGCGATATTTGTTGGATTCACCGGCACCCCGCTGTTGCGCAGAGATCGAAAAACAACACGGGAGGTGTTCGGCGCCTATATCCATACCTACAAGTTCCATGAGGCCGTGCGGGACAACGTGGTGCTGGATCTGAAATACGAAGCGCGCAACGTCCCCCAGCAGCTCACCTCACAGAAGGCCGTCGATGCCTGGTTTGATCAGAAAACCAGGAACCTGAACAACTTTCAGAAGGCCGTGGTGCGCAAGGCATGGGCGAACATGGAGAAGCTCATGAGCGCGGGCGAAAGAAAACAACGGATCATCGCCAGCATCATCGAGGACTTCAGCCTCAAGCCGAGGCTGAACAACCATCGTGGAACCGCCATCCTGGTAGTCGCATCCATTTATGACGCGTGCCATTATTTCCGGCTGTTCCAGAACACCAGTTTCGGTCAGTATTGCGGCATCGTCACATCCTACGAGCCTAACCATAACGCCATCTCCCGCGAACCGGCAAACAGCGACGAGCGATACAAATTCGACACCTACACCTTGCACGTTCTGGCAGCGGGACAGACCACGACGGCATACGAGACCGAAATCAAGCGGCGATTCATCGAGGAACCGGCCAACTGCAAACTGCTCATCGTGGTGAGCAAACTGCTGACCGGCTTCGATGCCCCTTCCTGCACCTACATCTACCTCGACAACGAACTGCACGATCACAACTTGTTCCAGGCCATCTGCCGCCCCAACCGTCTGGATGGCGACGACAAGGATTATGGGTATATTGTGGACTTCAAGGAGTTGTTCGGCGACGTGCAGGAGGTCATTTCCGTTTACAGTTCGGATGAGCTGGATATCGACCAGGGAAGCGGCGGCGACAACAACATCACCCTCAAGGAATGGCTCCAGGAAGGCCGAAAGAAACTGGATGCGGCCCGCGAGGCCCTGAAATACCTGTGTGAGCCAGTTCCCCAGCCTAAGGAAATCGAGCAGTATCTGCGCTATTTTTGCGGAGATGCAAACGACCCGAACGCCTTGAACGATACGGAGCCGTTGCGGATTTCTTTCTACAAGTCCGTTGCCGTTTTTGTGCGGGCCTTTGCGGCCATTTCCCAGGATTTGTCTGAGGCCGGATATACCGCTTCAGAAATCATGGAACTGAATCATGAAGTCAGCTTTTTTAGCGAAATTCGCTCCGCCGTCAAAAAGCATTCAGGGGAGGAACTGGATATCAAGCCATTCGAGGCGGATATGCGCCACCTCCTCAATACCTACATTCAGGCTGACCCTGCCGACCCGCTGGGCAAACTGGACAATTTTTCACTGGTGGAGATGATTATTGACACCGGCATACACGACGCCATCGCCAAAAAGCTGAATGAAAAGGGGAGGCTTTCACGAAACGCCGTAGCCGAGGGGATTATCAACAATATTCGCAAAACCATCATTCGAGATCAACTGACCGACCCGAAATACTACGAGCAAATGTCCAAACTCCTGCTCGACCTGATCCGGCAGAGAAGAGACGACACCGAATCATACGAGCAATTTCTCAGAAAGGCCGAGGAACTGGCGAAGAACCTGATGAAGGGCCAACCCACTGCAGGCGTTCCTGCTGCCCTGCATGGAAAACGGGGGGCCATTGCCATCTACAATAATCTTCCCGATATTCTGCCCGGTCAAACCTCCGCAGGCGGTATTCTGGAAAGGGCCGGACCCTATGGCGATGATCGGCTGGGATTGACACTTGAAATCGACAGGGCCATGCGCGAGCAGGCGCCTGCCGACTGGAAGGGGGACGATATGCGCGAAAAGCAGGTGTTGAATGCGCTCTTCCCTCTGATGAACCGTGACCGGGAGGCCACCAGGGCCTTATTCGAGATCATCAAAAACCAATCGGATTATTTATGAAGGAAAGCATCCGGCTTGGCGACATATCCATCCAGGTAACCCGCAAGGCCATCAAGAACGTCCACCTCTCTGTCCATCCGCCTGACGGACGTGTGACGCTCTCTGCGCCGAAGAATACCCGTCTTGAAGTGGCCCGCGCCTACGCCATATCCAGACTGGGATGGATTCGTCAACAGCAGGAGACACTTCGCGGCCAGGCACGGGAGACACCGCGACGGTTTATCCAGCGGGAGAGCCATTACCTGTGGGGTCGGCGTTACCTGCTCACCGTCATAGACGAAGAGGCGAAACCAGGTGTTTCAGTGGACCACAGGCATATTAAGCTCAAGGTTCGGCCAGGCAGCAGCGAAAGCAAGCGGGCTGAAATCATCCACGAGTGGCATAAGGGGTTGCTCCACGACTTTATTCCTGATTTAATCCGGACGTGGGAGCCGAAGCTCGGCGTCAACGTGGCCGCCTACTTTCTGCAGCGCATGAAAACCAAATGGGGAAGCTGCAACCATCGGGCCGGGCACATTCGCCTGAACACGGAACTGGTCAAAAAGCCAAAGGATCTGGTTGAGTACGTGGTGGTCCATGAGATGGTGCATCTCATCGAACCGACGCACAGCAACCGGTTCATTGCCATACTGTCCGAGCATTACCCCACATGGCGGGAGGCACGTGCCGAGCTGAATGATCTGCCATTGGCCACAGAGGTGTGGCATGAATGAAGATTTATTTCGAAAACCACGAGCCATCTCTACCAGCGGAAATCTATCAGAACCATCTGCCGACTACGCAGTTGGGTGTGAAGCGTTAGGGGGACACAACTACAGCGAAGGTAAAAGGATGCGTAAATAGGAGTCAATCAATGAGAATAGAATGCCTAAAACTGAAAAATTTCAAGGTATTTCGGAATATTGAAATGAAGGACATCCCTCGTTTTTGTGTCCTTGTCGGTGCCAACGGGACAGGAAAATCCACCTTGTTCGACGTGTTCGGGTTTCTGAAGGACTGTTTGACCTTCAATATCACCCGAGCCTTTCAAAGCCGGGGCGGTTTCAAAGAAGTTGTTTCCCGTGGGCATGATACTGAGAGTATTGTGATCGAGCTGCAATTTCGAATGCCAAACAGCAATGTTGAAAGGCTGGTGACATATCACTTGGAAATTGGGACTGAGGGCGGACGACCCGTGGTGGATAGGGAGATCCTCCGTTATAAGCGTGGTGCATATGGCTCTCCGTACCATTTTCGGGATGAAATGGGGGACGTGCTTCCGTATTTTCGGTGTTACGGCCACGGGGGGCATGAAGACCGGCTCCACCATGGACCGGGCCATCAACTGCCGGACACGACCGATTTCTGGAATATCCGCAGCACCAGGCTGATCCCGTTTCTCTCGTACCTGCGGGAGACTACGGCCTATCTCCCCCTCTGGCACGAATACCAGAACCATATGTCGGCCCTGCAGCTTGGGGCGGAGCACTGGAAGGGATAAAAGTGAGGGAGGACAAAAGGTTGAATCTGAAACCAAAGGAGGCGATGGCTCTGCTGCGAAAAGGCGAGTCGGACACTGTGGAGTTTAAGGAAAACTTCAACCGGCAGGTCATCGAAACCTTGGCGGCATTTGCCAACACGAAAGGCGGGTATTCCGGGTAGAAAAAGGAAGAAGGCTGTTAAAGATGTACCGATATTTTCCGGCTCTTGATAAAACCCTTGACAAAGTATCAATTGATACTATACTGAATGCAACGACCATCAGATAAAGAACTGTTCGGCAAATTGCGTGATGCCAGGGCAGCCATCCGGAACAAGGACGTTTTTCTCATCGATCAGGACGTGATTGCGGAAGACGCCATGGAACTGGGATACGATGTTGGAAGCGAACTGCTGGAGGTGCTTGGGGAAATTGTGGAGGGAACGTCACCAAGCCACTATACAGGCTCCCGTCCGCCACAAAAGGCTTATAAGGGTGAGATCCAAGGCCTGGAGCTTTTCTCTTTTGTGCTTGAGAGTACTCGATTCGAATGCAGGGTCTATTTCAAGTTTGCTCTCAGTGGAGGATCTTTCTGGTTGGTGTCCCTGCACCAGGACCGAGCCATAAAGGAGTCATCATGAAAATCCCAGATTGTCCCAGAGGCCACGGCCCGATGGAGCTAAAAAGGCTGCAAAAAGAGAAGACCTATAAAGGCGTTGATATTCGCTATAGGGTAGAGGCGTTTGTGTGCCGGGAATGCGGCCTTGAAGCGGGTACGGTGGATACCGCAGGAGGCTCACAGCGCGCCATTGCTGACGTCTATCGCGCAAAGACAGGGCTTCTAACCGGGGGGGAGATCAGAACCCTGCGGTTGGCAAACAGGCTTACTCAACAGCAACTGGCCGATGCCATGCATATCGGAGTCGCCAGCATCAAGCGATGGGAAACGGGCCTTATCCAGAGCAGGTCCATGGATCATGCCTTGCGGATGCAGTTACAGGGTGATACTCGCCCGGACAACCACACGGGCAACCGGGAAATCGACCTTGCCAGGATCAAGCTCATCGCCAAGACATTGGAGGGCATTCTCGGAAAGCGGCTGCTCAAAGTCGGAGATAAGTTCTTGTTTCTGGCCAAATACCTGTGGTATGCGGATATGCTCGCTTTCCGCCTGATCGGCAAGGGACTCACTGGGGCCAGCTACGCCGCCATGCCCTATGGCCCGCAACTAAACAATTACAGAGACCTGGTAAGACCCATTGAGAACTCGGAAGTGGGTGAGGCCGAACCGCTCTCAATGGAAGAACTTCGTATTCTGCACCAGGTGGCGGAAAAATTCCCAAAGGAAAAAGATGCCTACGACGCCGCCCATCGTGAAAAAGTATGGCAGGAAACCCCAACCGGTGCGTTGATCCCCTATTCCCGAGCTGATGAGCTAACCGAAATCTGAGATGCGAATGCGGCAGCCTGTGGACTATTTTCCAAGTACCCTGTGAGTAAGCAGAAAAAGTAAAAGCGACATGAGAGAAAGCAGAAGGGAGCTCAATCCCTGTCCGACCAGGAACTTCTGGCCATTCTGCTGGGCAGCGGAACACGGAGCCATGATGTTATGACTTTGGCAGAGCGCCTCCTGAAGGTCCTGGATGAAACCAGCGCCAATCCCACGTTGGAGGACCTGACGGGTATTGACGGGATCGGACCGGCCAAGGCCACCCTGATCTCGGCGGCCCTCGAATTTGCCCGCCGCCGCATCCGGCCCGAGGGCTTTAAGATCACCTTCCCCACCGATGTCCTTCCCCTGATCCGTCACATAGCCGACCGGAAACAGGAACACTTCCTGTGCATCTCCCTCAACGGCGCTAACGAGGTGATCTCTACCCGGACTATTTCCGTGGGCCTGGTGAACAAAACCCAGGTCCACCCCCGCGAGGTCTTTGCCGATCCCATCGCCGACCGTGCCACCGCGGTCATCATCGCCCACAACCACCCGGCAGGCAATGTAACCCCCAGCAAGGACGATGTGGAGATCACCCAAAAGCTCAAGGCCGCTGACGAAACCCTCGGCATCAAGGTCCTCGATCACATCATATTCAGCTATAAGGGATATTACAGTTTCAAGGAGCATGATACGGTTTGACGATCACTGAGGAGGGGGCCTATGGACATTGAATTCCACTACTGGATAACAGGGATTCTGGCAAAGGAGGCGGGTTTTGCAGAGGCGGAGGCAGAGACCATCGCCTACAGCACCCAGTTTGTGGACGAAGACGATGTGTCGTTGACAGTCAAGGATAAATCGACCGGAGAGACATATGTCAACTTCATCTCCCAGACCATGAACATCCTGAAGCCCAAAACGGAACTCCTCAGGATTTACCCCATCTTCCACTTTGTCCCGGGGAAGCCCGAAGCGCCGTCTGCAAGGAGACGCGACGGAAAGATGCACCTTTTCAATACCACGCCCAACAATCGGTTTGTCAATCAACTATTGCAGGATGCCTTTTCGTCTTCGGAGTCTATTCGGCTTTACCGAATCGGCATTGCCACCCACGCGTACGAGGACACCTGGGCCCATCAGAATTTTACGGGCTGGTACGAATCCTTTAATGCCGTGGGACTGAGTCCCATGCCGAACATCGGCCATGCGGATGCCCAGCATCATCCCGACTGGGTCGGCCACCGGTGGACGGATAACCGGCTGGTGGAGGGCGACATCAACAACAATCACCGGTTTTTGTCAGCCGCCAAAGAACTGTTCCGGCATTACTGTGATTACTTGGTTTCCACAGGAAGATACGAAAAGAAGCATCGCCCTAAATGGCCGAGGGTGCAACGCATGTTGGAGACGGCCATGGGGGAGACATCAAGCGGCGATCTGAACTACGGGAGCGAGGAGCGGATCACCGCATACAAAAGCCTGGCGCCTTGGCTACCGGAATTCGATGAGAGGGTCTGGTTTAATGACGCCATAGAAACCAAGGTGAAAGGCTTACCGGATTCCCAAAATGGGCTGATGGCCGGAATCACCATTTTCAGGGATGAGTATTCCTGGAACGAGGACAAGGACAAGAAAACGACCCACTGGTACCGGTTCCAGAGGTCTGTCAAGGAGCACGAAAGATTTGCGCTCACGTCGATGTCGCCTCACTTTGCACAGATCGGTGTGGACCTGCACAGGGCATAAAACAGGAATGACGCCACATCTCCTGAATTGAAATAGGGTTCGTCGCCCCAGGGCGGGCCTGTCTCCAAACTTGAAGCGCTATTCTGTCTATCGATTCGGCTTGGCGTCATTTGGCCCAGGAACCCCCTTCTCTCCATCTTGCGTCAAACAGCGGATGTTTCGGAGGAGTCGTCTGATCATGGTGTAGACGGCCCTCCTGTCCTCTGCGGAAAAACCCTGGAGCATATTTTCAAGCAGTTTGTCCCTCGCTGACTCGATTTCGGCAAGCACCGTCTTTCCCTTGCCGGTGATCTGAAGGAGGGTGACCCGCTCATCCCGGGCATCTGACCCCCGCTGGATAAAACCGTTCTTCTCCAGCCGCTTGGCCAGGCCGGTCATATTGGCGCCCGAGACCAGCATGATCCGGCCCACCTCCGTAATCCGGGTCTGCCCCCCCTCGGAGGCGTCCAGCACCCGCAGGATATTGTATTGGGGAAAGGAAAGATCGTACTGGCGGAAAAGGGATGAGGCAAGCCGCTTAAACGACTCTGCGGCCCTCACGATGGCCATGAGGATCTTTTCGTCTTCGCTCAGATCGCTTCGGTAATTCACAAATAATCCTGGTTCAGAGGTTCAAGAGGTGATCTTCATTTCAAATACGTGTCTTCCAGGGCCTTCACCAGGTTCGTCATCACCGAATAGCAGGGGGTGGGCACCCCCGTTTCCCGACCGTA
>Ga0172371_10006511_pt1 | contig 16989 bp, 11 predicted proteins | sample Lak12m_FD_114543 | JGI IMG/M metagenome (GOLD analysis project Ga0172371, IMG submission 114543) | Freshwater microbial communities from Kabuno Bay, South-Kivu, Congo - kab_022012_12m | ecosystem: Environmental > Aquatic > Freshwater > Lake | place: Democratic Republic of the Congo: South-Kivu...
TCTTAAAGATCGCAAGTCCGGCCACTGCTGGGAGACCGATGTCCTTTTGGAGAAGAAGCTTTACAAATATTTTGATTCCCTTCAGCCTGCCGCGTAGTGTATAAAAGAGGGGCTAAACTTGGGTAATTAAGCCAAGGTGGCTTTTTCTTTTTCTGGCGATTGCGTTATAGACAGCGCTTTTTTTGAGTTGGGATTTACGTTGGATTTTATCGAAAAGTTCAGAGGGGACTCGGCCTGGCATTAGGGAATGCGAATAAGGGCTTTGGGGAAGGTCTTTTGGCCGTCCCTAATTTTGAATACGTAGCCGTCGTTCTCCCAGGATTCAACCTGTCTGCTTAGATTGCCCGGGTCCATTTTGCCTGCTTTCGCTATTTCCGTAAGGGGGGTCTTCCCATCACAAAGGTTGAAACACGTAATAAGCCTCTTCTTATCCCTTGCCCCTTTGGTAATAGTTTCTTTTATCTCTTTCTGGTCCAGAGTCTGCCTCGCGAGAAGGCTGATGATGATATCGAACTGGTCCTTGATGCTGTTCAAGGTTTTCACAAGGCTTTCTTCACTCATCGTGTTCCTCCTTAGATAGACTTCCTATATTCTACGACTTAAAAAGTTGTATCTCAACATTCTACATATTTGGATCAGGCTAAAAACCTCACTTATCCCGAGAGTATATCTATACAAACTGCAAAAATTTGCCTACACTGGCGGCTTTTTCGCTAGGGGCCATGCCTCTTGGCTTCTAGCGGCCCTAGCACCTCATCGCCGATTTTTCTGCTCCTCTTCTATCTTCTTGACCTCTTCTAATTGTCCTCGGGGGGAGTCGTCATATTCCTGTTTGGCCCACGCTACTACTTTAAGCTCCGAACCACTATACCTGATTACGTTGTCGATATCCTTATAAATCGTATCCAGTTTATCGATAATTCCTTTGAACTGGCCACCATCTGAGCACAGAATTCCGAATTACTCCTTAAAGTCCAACTTGAAACCGTTTTTTAAAAGTTAATTTATGATAGGGTCTTCTGCGAACGCAACATAAGATCCGGTTTCACCCTGAAATTAAAACCGTATGCGGCCCAAGGTCCGATTTTCTGGATGACTAAGTTCAAGATAGCTCGAGCCCGTACCATAGGCTGGACAGTTATGAAAACGACAGGTTCGGTCTGCGATTGCCGCATCTTCTTGGTCTCGATAGCATCCTTCCTGTGATAATTGCATAAACGATTGTGGTCATGGCTAGTATGGCTCCGCTATTCTTATTGAGAAAATTGACGACCTCTATAGCCCAATTCATACTCGTACTTCACATCCAGGAATCAGCTTAGTTGGATTTGAAGAGATAGATCCGTTTCCACCTCATCAAGCCTTCGGTTATATATCTGGACTATTTCCTTTAGGACTGAAAAGAAATCCCTATCTTCCTCGATTGCCAATTCCATAATATTCAATGATAAGAAATCTTCGATGGATAGTATGGTTAGTTGCTGGCCGATTCCTTCGTCTTGGGCAAGAACCCTCGACTTGTTTATCTGTTCTTCAGGCACAAGCAGGAATGGGCTGAGGCCGATCCGAATGTTCCCCGCACACTTCTGGAGTACGTTCCTATTAGGAGACGCAGTGACATGGTAGACCGTTTTGGCAATCTTGAAATCGCCTTCTCTGGACGTTTGTTTATCTCCAGCGTGGGCCGGATAGTTTGGTACAGTTGCCCCCCTAAACCTGCGTTCTAGCTTCGCTCCAACTAGATGTTGCTCAACTACCCCGCCAGACCGGTCTTTCGCGTTCTCGATGATAATATGAATCCAAGTCGCGGGAGTTTGTCGTCGGTCAACTTGAAGCTTGAGGCTCTGCTTTTTGAACCAAGAGTTTGCCTCTGACAAAAGAGGCGCTAGCAGATCGTTAAGGATGCTCTCCTTGTCTTTGTCTCTCAATCCAGCTAATTTCGCTCCCCAGTGAAGGGCCTCGAATAGCTTTTGGCCGTCTTGGTGTCCTTGCCGGGTAGTCACTTCCTTCAAATAGGTGGCTGGTATTTCATTCACGGCAAGGATGGTCCCTAATCCAGAACGTGCTCCCTTAACTTCTCCTCCCGGAGAGATGACTTCGTCCCTTGACGCGGGGCACTTGTGTTTAAGATGATTAATAACCACTACTCCCATGGCGATCGTATTTCTTGATACCTTCCCGCTCCGCGTACATGATTCTATCCAGTGCCGAAGGGTCTCTTGGCTCTCTTTCCGAACTTCATCAACCAGCTTGTTACTCATTTTGTTTCTCCGTTTTAAGAGCCTTCAGTATCTTTGCTCTCGTTTTGCGAAGCCCTAGAGAGTCCTTCAGCTCGTGTTCCCAAATTCTGATTACAGTCCAACCGTTTGCCCTAAGGTTTCGAGCATTATCCCTGGACCTGGCAACATTACGGGCAATCTTGCTCTCCCAGTAATCTCGATTCGTTGCCGGTAATATTCGCTTGTGGTGAGGACAACCGTGCCAAAAACACCCTTCAACGAATATCGCAACCCGCGGGCAAGTAAAGGTTATGTCTGGCTTCCCCAATACTGATGTATTATTCCGGGTCCAACCCCTGATTCCCAATCCTCCCAGCATCGAAGATAAGCGCCTTTCAATGCTGGTCCCTTTAGCTTTAATAGCCTTCATCGCCTTATGTCGGTTCTCGGGAGTGAGATTGTCAACCATCTTTACCTGTTCCAGCAGCGTCTATTCGACAAGAGGCTTGAGAACATTTTGTCCAATCCACTGAATAAGTGGCACACAGACCGCATCCCCAAAACCAGTCAGGGCTTGGACAACATTCGCTCGAATGGGAGACGAATCAGGAACTCCTTGAAGCCGAGCATACTCCCTTGGGGTCATCGCGCGCATCATTACCTTCCCTTTCCCTACCTTAATTAGGAATTGCTTACCGCTTCCCCCAACTGCTGTACGGAGACAACCCGCAAGATCATCGTTTCTGACCTCGGCTCGTTGCCACCCCCCTCTCCGCCTGCGATAGAAGGTCCGATAACTGAAGTAGCTATCGTTAAGAAGCTTTAGAACTCTGTCGCGATGCGAGTCAACCATCATTTCTAGGTGTCGTATTACCTCTTCGTCTTTCCACCATCTAGCATCAGAATCTTGGAGGGATTCCACAATACTGTGCAGCCCCGCAGTTTTCAGCGAAGGGGGTTCAGGGATATCAATATGGAACCACGCAAGGTCCCGATTAAGTTCCAAACTTTTTGCGAGTGTTTCTGACAGCAGAGAACTTGGCCGATTTAGGTGTTTGTATAAAGAATCTGTCTTGGCCTTCCGTTTTTTACCAATCAAAAAAACCCTAACGCGGCTTTGGGGAACGAATCTCAACGCATCCAACACGAATACATCGCAGACGTATCCGAGGTCATTTAATGCTCGTGCGGTCATCCGAAAATCTAAACCTTTGTTAGATATTAGCCACCCCGGGACATTTTCAACCAGCACAAGGGGAGGAGCGCCTTTTCCTTGAGATTTCAGAACCTTTATGAAACCCCAAAACGCACTCGAATGCTTGCCGTTGATTCCTTTCCGATTTCCTGCGAGAGAAAGGTCGATACAAGGAAACGAACAAGTAGCGAGAGTCGTTTGCGGTATAATCCCAGGGTCAATCTCGAATATGTCTTTTATGATGTAATCTTTATGACTACGCGGAAAGAAGTCCTCATACATATTGAACTTCTTTTCGGATATATCGTTAGCAAATACCACCTTCCAACCAGCCGCCTCAAGTCCCATCCTATTGAGACCAATACCTGCAAAGTACTCAGCGACAGTCAAAGGTATTCTTTTATACATCGTTAGGAACTAGAAATTTATTTTACATGAAAACACAACTCCGTTGATAGCGGGATTCAAACCGCTGAGAAAACTGCCTGCGCGGCCGTGTGCGGCTTTTTCGGAGGGTGATCGCTATGCTCGCAGGCAAGCGGCAGCGACGGGCGTTTTACGAAGATTAGCTTAATTCTTTCTCGGCTTTATTGGCTCCAACCATAATCTCGCTCTCATCGCGCTTCCAGAATCACGGTTCACCAATTGCTATTCCGGCCGTAGACCTTCTCCCTTTTTAATTTCCGGTTTCTTTTCTCCAGTTTCGATCCGACGTCGGTCCCTCTCCAAATCTCGGTCTGGTAGATTATCGGACTGGGGATCCATGGGCTGGGGGGGGTTCAAGTCACCTCACTCGCTGAACGAATTTTTTCTCATAATAAAGAAGAGAAGGTGAATTGAGGAGGAAAGGAAGGGGCTGGCGGCGCTGTAGCAATCGTGGCTGGACGCAATGTCATATTTTGGACTGGCGTTCCTAAGCCATGAACAATTAAGCCTTCAGGATTCTGGGCGGATCCAACACAGCAAAAAGTTGACAACGCAATAATTCCGATTATCCCAAGTTTTTCTATTTGTTATAATTAACCGATGGTTACTCCGGCCTCCGGAGCCGTAGGTCGGAGGTTCGAATCCTCTCAGGCACGCTTCTCGTTTTCCCCCCTTTTGAAACTCCTGCATTTTTTGTTATAGTCAGGTCTCAACCGACAGAGGTGAGACTGTCGGAAATTCATGCTCATCAAGCGCGTTTTCAGTCAAGCATTCAATCCATAAGGAGATTGCCTATGATATCGCCCTCCGCCCGCCTGCGCTTTTTCCTGGTCCTCGCGCTGCTGGCCATTCCGGCCTTCGCCGCGTCCGGCCCGGCCCCCGACCAGTCCGCCGCGCCGCGCCCGGTGACGGCCGCCGACTACGCTCGAGCCGAGAAGTTCCTGGCGGCCGCCGTTTCCTCCCTCGTCGTCGGCGGCGCGGAATCGATCACGTGGCTCCCGGACGACCGCTTTTACTATCGCCGCTCGATGCTCGACGGGACGGAATTCATTCTCGTCTCGCCGGCGGCAAAGTCGCGCCGTCCCGCGTTCGATCATGCCAAGCTGGCTGAGGCATTGTCGGCCGCCACCCGGAAAAAATACGATCCCAAGAAGCTTCCTTTTCAGGCGATCACGCTTTCCCCGGACGCTAAGACGGTATCCTTCGATCTCGACGGAAAGCGCTGGTCGTGCGACGTGAAGGGCTTGAAATGCGTCGCGATCGGGGAGGCCACCGGCGCCGATCTCCGCGGCGGCGGCCGGGGAGGCAGGGGCGGCGGCGGCCAACCGGGGGTCCCGCCCTCGGTCGCCTCGCCCGACGGCAAGCGGGCCGTCTTCATCCGCGACTGGAACCTCTGGCTGCGCGACATCCCCACGGGGCAGGAGAAGGCGCTGACCACCGACGGGGTGAAAGACTTCGGCTATGCCACCGACAACGCTGGGTGGGCGACGAGCAACCGCACGATCGTCCTCTGGTCGCCCGACTCGAAGAAAATCGCCACCTATCAGCAGGATGAACGGAACGTCGGCGACATGTATCTGGTCGAGACCAAGGTGGGACATCCGATGCTGCGCGCCTGGAAATACCCTCTTCCCGGCGATTCCGTCGTGGCGATGCTGCATCGCGTCGTGATCGACGTCGAATCGGGAGCGACCACGCGATTCCAAATGGAGCCCGATTACCATCGCGCGACGCTCGGCGACAACTTCAGCCTGAGCGATCTGCAGTGGAGCCCCGACGCCAAGCAGTTGGCGTTCGTCTCGACGTCTCGCGATCACAAGCAGGCGATTTTCCGCGTCGCCGACGCCGTCACCGGAGCCGTCAGAACCGTGTTCGAAGAAACGGAAAAGACCCATTTTGAATCGAGGACGGGCTGGCGGGTGCTCTGGCCGACGAGCGAGGTTCTCTGGTACTCGCAGCGCGATAACTGGGGCCATCTTTATCTCTACGACCTCGTCAAAGGGACGCTGAAGAACCAGGTCACGTCCGGCGAGGGTCCCGTCACCAGAATCGTCAGGGTGGACGAGAAGCCTCGCCAGGTATGGTTTGTGGCCATGGGCCGCGAAAAAGGTCAGGATCCCTATTTCCAGCATCTCTACCGCATCGGCCTCGACGGCAAGAACTATGTCTCGCTAACCCCAGACGACGGCGACCACACCTCGCAAGTTTCGCCGTCCGGCAAATATATCGTCGATCGGTCATCGACGTGCGTCGTTCCGCCTGTCGAAGTATTGCGGGATGATAAAGGGCGCGTCTTGATGCCTCTCGAGAAGACGGACATCTCAAAGCTCCTCGCGACCGGCTGGAAGCCGCCCGTTCCGATCGTGATCAAGGCGGCCGACGGCGCGACCGACCTGTACGGCATGATGTTCGTGCCGACGAGCCTCGAGCCCGGGCGGACGTATCCCATCATCAACAACGCGTATCCGGGGCCCCAGTCGGGAAGCGTGGGCGGACGATCGTTCGCGGCGGCGCGCGGCGACAAACAGGCCCTCGCTGAGCTCGGCTTCGTGGTGGTCTCGATCGACGGCCGGGGCACGCCCGGCCGATCGAAGTCGTTCCACGACGCTTACTACGGCGCCATGGGCCGGGACAACACCCTGCCGGACCAGGTGGCCGGGATGAAAGAGCTGGCCCGGAAGTATCCCTATATCGACATCGATCGGGCGGCCATGTGGGGCCATTCGGGAGGGGGATTCATCGCCGCAGATGCGATGTTCCGGTACCCTGATTTTTTCAAAGTCGGGATATCCGAGTCGGGCAACCACGACCAGCGCGCATATGAAGACGATTGGGGCGAGCGCTACCAGGGTCTGCTGACGAAGAATGCCGACGGCACCGACAATTACGAGGCCGAGGCGAACCAGAGCGTCGCCAAGAACCTCAAGGGGCATCTGCTCCTGGCCCACGGCACCATGGACAACAACGTGCCGCCCTATAACACGCTCCTCGTCGTGGACGCGCTCATCAAGGCCAACAAGGACTTCGATCTCCTGATGCTGCCGAACCAGGGGCATGGATACGGCAGCGCATCGAATTACATGATGCGGCGGCGCTGGGATTATTTCGTCAAGCACCTCCTCGGCGTGGAGCCTCCGAAGGAATATTTGATGACCCCACCACAGACGCCGGGCGGCCGCGGCGGGGCGAATTGAAGTAAAACGTATTACGAACGTTTGGCCTGAGTCATCCGGGGCCGCAGGCCGGAGGTTCGAATCCTCTCGGGCCCGCTTCTCTTTAGCTCCGATTCTTGACATCGCCCGAGGGCAGGTTTATGCCCGCCAACATGAGGAGAATAGGATTCCACGCCGATTCCGAACGCGCCCCAAGTTCTAGGCGGCAAAGGAAAATATCAGAAGGGGGCGAGAGGGAATCCGCAGAATTCGCGCGGCTTGATCTCGTCGGCCCGAAGAGACGGAGTCTCATATCCCAGCCGCCTTGGTGTCTCGAAGAGCCGCCGAGATAGGCGCAGGACGGAGGGGTGGATGACCGGCTGAAGGCCGGTGACGCAGACGCGGGCGACGGTAAAACCAGTATCGGGGAGGGATAAATCGACGACGATGACCTCAGCCCCGAAAGTCGCTAAGGTCTTGACGCAGAACTCGACCGCGCTTTTAAGGTCGCGGAAAGGAGGGGATTTGACCGCGCTTAAGCGGGCCTTCCTCCCAGCGGATGCGAAGAGGTGGTCGAGGGGTCCCGAGCGTATCCATTTCCTATAATTCCGACAGCGCGGATACATCTGAAGGGCTTCGGTCAAAGCCCTGGATAGGGCGATCCTGGAGTCCAAATGCGTTCCCGAGGCGTAGGCCCGCGCTTCGCGACCGGAATACCGTCCCCGCAAAAAGACTCCGTAAGAGGGGACGGGAATATCGGTCGTAATGTCCTTTATCGTGACCCCGACCCCGCTCGACTTGAGCTTCCCGAACACTCCTCCGAGGGCCCCTCGGTTTTTTGAGGGCTCGGGGACATCCGGCATGTTGAGCCGGTGATATTCCATGATGACCCGGGCGTCGCGTTCGACAACTTCGAGAAGGCCGTGGAGGATGGCCTCCTCCAGGACGTTGCCGGAGGCCAAGCCGTTCGAGTCGGCCGGGACGACTTGGGCCGCCTTGCCCCGCGGCACGTAGGGACAGTAGACGAGGTTGGCCGGGATGAGGACGGGCTTGCCGTACGTGAGGGAATACCCCCAAACCCATTCGATCTTCAGGCGCGGCGAGTAGGTTTTTCCCCGGGGAATGACGAGCTCATACGGATCTCGAGCCCGGGAACGGACGTCCACGAAGCCGGCTTCGATTGCCGGCTCGTTCGGACTTCGGCGGGCGCACATTCGTTCCACGAATTCCATAGCCGCGCTGGCCTCACTCTGCTGTTCGGTCAGACCCTTCCCGCGAAAAGGCGGTCTTGCTTTTGTCCCCTCCGGAGACAAGAAATGAAAGAAGAAAACGGGAAGCTCGGGCGCGACGAGGACTTTGCGCTCCATCTTCACCTGAAATCCCGGGGAGAGAAGGAACGAGGAAAACCGCTTCAAAGTTTCCTCGACGGGGACGCTCCGGAAGCCGTTTTCCCGGTGCCGGATGGGCTCGGGATTTAGGGTCAGGGCCCGTTCTTCGGCAAGGTTGCGGAGCGCCATCACCTTTTGAGTTCTTGGGCGACGGAGGCGGTAGCTGCGACGGCAACGGCCGGATCCGACGTCGAAATCTTAAACTCGTTGATCTTTTCGGGCCGGCGGCTGCTCATTCGGATTTGGAAAGGCAGCGTTCCCCTGAGGTCCGTTTTGAATTCCTTGGTATCCGAAGTCACAACCCTGAATTCGTAGGTTCGGTCCAAGAACTTGGACATATCGATGGAGATGGTCGCCAATCCGGCCTCGTTGAGGACGGCTTTCGTCGGGGCCAGAAAGAGATGCTCGGTCTCCCGCATCCTGCTCGTCCGGAAGACGACGGCGCAATGGCGGCCCGGCTTGCCGGCGATCATGAAGTTCAGGGTTTTCCCCGTGTTGCTCAAGCTGACCTTCTCGCTCTCCTCTTGCCTGCGGATGAGCGACAGGGGGTCGGCCGCGGAACATCTAGCATCTCTCGGCAAGTCGAAACTGGTCCCCATCGAATATGTCGTCAGGGCCAGGAGAATGGCATTCGAGGTCTGGACGGACGCCACGACCCGGATCGCGCTTTTTTTCTTGGCCATGGTCACCCTCCTCGGGACATCTTTCCTGCCCAATCGCCATTTTAAGAAAATGACCCGATATGTCAACGGGTCCAGACGGGACCTCGGGCGCCGCTTGACTATGGGGGGATTTTGGAGTATTTTTTCACCAATCTTTGGAGGAGGGAGTGTCATGAAGGACATGCGGGTTTTTCTGTTCGGCTGTTTCTTGGCCGTTATGGCCACTTTCGGCTTCTGCGAAATCGCGAATTCCATGGACCGGCCTTCCAGAGAAAACGGCCCTCAAAAAAAGGTCCCGGCTCAGAAGCCCATGCTCACCGAGGAAATCCGGCGATTCCTGAGTCAACAGCCGGCCGCGTATCCGAGAAAAAAAATCGACTGCTCCGGTGTCGCGGCGGCAGAGGCCGATCTATCGAGCAAGAGCGTTTGGCTCACGGTCATTGATGGGCCGGCCAAAGACGTCGCCGTGGGAGGATTTTATTCTGTTTCCATCAAGAACGCTAGCTCTCAGCCTTGGCCGGGCGTTACGGTTTCCGCCGATATTGAAATTTCCTACGCCGAAGGCCTCGAAGTTACGGGCGACGGCGTCATCGTCACCGTTTATGAAGACGGGAGACAAGTGGGCTCGGCGTCGAACGCCCTTTATTTTCATAATCCAGGCGGCTATCATCTCGTCAGCCGCCCCTTTGCCATGAATCCCGGTCGGGAATATTATGCGGTGGTCGACATCATGATTAACGCCAAGAGCGGAAAAGTCAAGGGTGTTATCGGCGCCATCCCTGCGATCAAATGGTCGATCTAAAGAAATAAGGCTGAGAGAGCGTCGCGGATCCGGATCGAGACAGCATCGTCGGGCATCCTTGAAGCGATCAACGATCTCAGGAGCCGCAGGTCGGAGGTTCGCATCCTCTCGGGTACGCTCCTGGTTTTCCCCGTTTCGTTCGACAATACGGTCGGGCCGCACAGTTCGCTTGAAGACTCGACTCCCCGGCGGTTCAATGATTCATACGAATGCAAAAAAGGGCTAACCCCTCCATGATTCGCCGGCATTGGTGTTGACTTCCGGTGCGCCCGGAATTATAAGAAGGAAAAACGATTGCGGAGGGATTTGCATGCTCGGACAGAGCCTCCTTCACTACCGCATCGCCGAAAAGATCGGCGAGGGCGGGATGGGCGTCGTCTACAAAGCCGTCGATACCCACCTTGACCGGCCGGTGGCCATCAAGGTCCTGCCGCCGGACAAAGTGGCCGACCCCGAACGGAAGCAACGCTTCGTCCAGGAGGCCAAGGCGGCCTCGGCGCTCCGGCATCCGAACATCGTTGTCATCCACGACATCGCCTCCGACCAAGGCTGGGATTTCATCGTCATGGAGCTCGTCGAAGGGCAGTCCCTCGACGCCCTGATCGGCCGCCGCGGGCTGAAACTGGGTGAGGCCCTTCAGCTCGCCGTACAGGTCGCCGAGGGCCTGGCGAAAGCCCACGCCGCGGGTATCATCCACCGCGACCTCAAGCCGACGAACATCATGGTCACCGGCGACGGCCTGGTCAAGATCCTCGACTTCGGCCTGGCCAAGCTTACGGAAGACGCCGGCGACTCGCCGTCCAGCCCAGGTCCTACGCTGACCCTGGGCCGAGACGGCAAACCCCGAACGGAGCAGGGCCTCATCGTCGGCACCGCAGCCTATATGTCTCCGGAGCAGGCGGAAGGGCAGAAGGTGGACGTCCGCTCGGACATCTTTTCCTTCGGCGCGGTTCTTTACGAAATGCTGACCGGCCGCAGGGCTTTCGGCCGCGAGAGCGGCATCAAAACCCTGGCCGCCGTTCTCAGTGAGGAGCCGAAGGCTCCGTCCGCCGTGAACGAAGCCATTCCGATTGAGCTCGAGCGCGTCCTCGTCCGATGCCTGCGCAAGGATCCTCAGAGGCGTTGGCAGACCATGTCCGACCTCAAAGTCGCGCTCCAGGATATCAAGGAGGATTCGGAATCAGGCCGATTGTCGGCCGCGACCGCAATCCCCCGGGCGCGGAAACGATTGCCGATCCTGGCTTTGGCAGCGTCCCTGGTCCTCATCTTCGCTGCCGCGGCTGCCGTCTTAAAATTCGTCGTCCTCAAGCCCAAAGGCCCTGTCGAGTACGAGATCACTCCCCTGACCTATGATTCGGGTTGGACGGCTGCTCCGACGCTCACGCCCGACGGCAACCTCATGGCCTATGCTTCCGACAGGGAAGGGAACGGGAACTTCGATATCTGGGTCCAGCAGGTTTCCGGAGGCAAGCCGCTCCGCCTGACCAACCATCCGGCCGACGACTGGTTCCCGGGCTTCTCGCCCGACGGCTCCCAGGTCGTTTTCCGTTCGGATCGAGATGGCGGCGGCATTTACCTCATCGGGGCCCTGGCCGTAGGCACCGAACCGAGGAGGGTCGCAGACCGGGGATCCTTGCCCAAATTTTCGCCCGACGGCCGATGGATCGCCTATCAGGTTTTCCCTGCCTCTCTGGAACCGAGCAAGTACAAGTCGTACCTTGTCTCGCCTAGGGGGGGAGAGCCCCGCCAGATCTTGGAAGACTTCATCCTCGGCTTCCTCCCTCATGGAGCCACACTTGTCTGGTCGCCCGACAGCAAGAACGTCCTCTTCCGAGGCCGGTTGGCCGCCGATCCGAAGTCGAATGATTGGTGGGTTGTGCCCGTGGAGGGCGGGACGCCGGTCCGAACGCACGTCATTGAGAACCTCGGCCTGACGACCATTGTCCAGTTCCCCGTCGCTTGGGTGGGCGACAACGTCTATTATGTGTCGGGGACGACCGTCGAAGGCGTCAACCTTTTCCGTGCCCCTATCCACCCGAGGACACGATCGATCACGGGACCCGCTGAAGCGATCACGACCGGGGCGGGGATGAAGATCTATCCGACTGTCCTGCCGGACGGCCGCATATTCTACAGCGACATGCGGGTTGCGATGAATGCCTGGACCGTTTCCGCCCGGCCGGACGAAGGCCTGGTCACGGGAAGGCCGGAGAGGCTCTCCCAGGACCTGATGCAAAACTTCAATCCCACCATCTCCGTCGACGGGGCGAAAGTCGCTTACTCGGCTTTCGGCGGGGCCCAGACGGCCAGGTTCGAAGTCCGGGTCAAGGACCTGAAAATGGGCGAAGAAACCCGGATCCCCGTCCAGGGCGCCAGTGTCAGCCAATTCCCGCGTCTTAGCGCCGACGGCTCTCTCTTGGCCTTCCGCGACGTGACCGATGGTAAGAGAAAGTCGATCATCGTCTTCCCCGGCGGTGCGGCCGCCAGGGAGCTGTGCGAGAATTGCATTGTCTGGGGCTTCTTTCCCGGCAACGACAGGGCTCTGGTCCAGTCCAAGCCGAACGAGCTCGAATCCGTGGATCTTCGGACCGGGCAGAGGAGCGTCATCCTGTCTTCCCCGACCGACGTCGTCGAGGACGCCAGCCTCTCGGCCGATGGAAAGTGGCTGGCCTGGCTGGCCGGGGAATCCGACGGGCGCGCGGCCGTCCGTATCTGTCCTGTCGCGGAGGTCCGAGGCGAGCCGTCCGCTTCGGTCACGATCGCCGAGGCCGATTATTATCTCGGCTCGCCGGCCTGGTCGCCCAACGGATGCTGGCTCTATTTCTTGTCCGAAAAGAGCGGCCGCTGCTCTCTCTTCGTCCGCGAGCTCGACCCCCGGACGAAGAATCCCACGGGGCAGGAACGCGAGGTCCTCACAACGGTCGAAAGCCGTTTGATGCTGAACTTCCCCAAGGGCAACGGTTCGATCGCAGTGGCCAAGGACAGGATCATCTTCGAGGCGACCTCGATGACCGGGAATGTCTACGTGGCCAAGCCCAAAAAGCATTAAGGGGATAGCGTACCTTTGCGTCGGAGGAGGGAAATTCAAGCGAGCATATGAAAAAGACGAAATCGGAAGAGTTCGACTGGGGCAGGGGCCGGTGGGTGAACGCCTCGGGTCCCGAGGCCCAGGCCGAGATCATCATCGCCGGCGACTGGGCCCCCATCCGGGCTTTCGACGAGATTATCGCGCGTGCGCCCAAGGCCCTCTACGGGGACCTTCTTCCCGTCCTGCGCCGGGCCGACTTGCGCATCGTCAACCTGGAGTGTGGGCTTTCCGGAACCGGGACGCCGGTCTGGAAGAGCGGCGCTGTCTTCAAGGGTCGCCCCGAACACATACGGGGATTGACCTCGGTCCCCTTCGACGTCGTAACGTTGGGGAACAATCACGTCTTCGATTACGGGCTCGGGGCCTTCGGCGAAACTCTGGATCTGTTGAAGAAAAACAGCATCCGTTTCGTCGGGGCGGGAATGTCCCCCGAGGAGGCCCGCCGGCCTTTGATCGTCAAGGTGCACGGGGTCCGCATCGGGATCATCAACTTCAGTGAAGGCGAGGATCTGACGGCTGCCATAACCGGGCCCGGCGTGTTCGGTTGGGATATCGACGCCGTCATCGATGCGCTCCACGCCGTCCGGCCGGAGGTGGATATCGCTCTCGTGATCTGTCACGGCGGCGTCGAGTACATCCCTTTTCCGCCGCCCTATCTCGCAAAAGCCTTCCGGCGCGTCGCCGAGGCCGGAGCCGATCTCGTCATCGGTCACCATGCCCACGTTCCCCAGGGCATCGAAATTCTGGACGGCGTGCCCATTTGCTACAGCCTGGGCAACTTCGTCTTCTACCAGGAGACGGACCTCCACTACCGTAAGCTGGGATACCTGGTGAAGGCGGGCGTTTCCAAGGAGGGGCCGGCTCACCTTGAAATCATTCCCTACGAGATCGGAGCCGAATCCCTCGCCCTGCTGAAAGGGGAGGAATCGGCGCGGTTCTTCGAGTCCTTGAAAAAGGTTTCCCTGCCGCTTTCCCGCCCGGAGGGCGTCGAGGAGGCCTGGCACGGATTTCTGCGGCATTACGGCATCAAAGGCTTTCGCGACGAGATCGCCATGATCCTCTCGAAGATGGACCAGGAGCCGGCCAAGGGCGCCGCCATGCTGCGCAACCGCGTGGCCACCATGCAGCACCGGGAGCACTGGATCGACGCGATGACCCGGATCATGGATGGGACCATCGATGAGGCGCCGCCGTGGGCCTCGGACCTGGCCGTCGAGTGGCTGACCCGAACGCGGCCGGCCCGGGGAGCGCGGTGAGATGGGCGCGGGTGCCGAGAAGGAATCCCTCTCGCTCGTCATCACCGACTCGGGCCTGGGCGGCCTCTCGATCTGCGCCGGCATCGTCAACGGCCTGAAGGCGCGCCGGAGCTGCCGGCATGTGTCCCTGACCTATTTCAACGCCTGGCCCGAGCAGGACCGCGGCTTCAACCTCCTGCCCGACATGGCCGAGCGGGCCCGCGTCTTCGACCGGGCGCTTCGGGCGATGCTGGGCTTTCGGCCCGAACGGATCCTGATTGCCTGCAACACGCTGTCGGCGATCTATCCCGAAACGCCGTTCAGCCGGGAGGCCTCCGTGCCGGTGACGGGCATCATCGACTTCGGCGTCGACATGATGCACGCTTACCTGAGCAGCCAAGCGAAGAGCCGCGTCATCATCCTCGGCACGCCGGCCGCCATCGAGTCCGGCGTCCATCGGGAGCGCCTCACCGGGAGAGGGATTGACGCGCGGCGCATCGTCAACCAGCCCTGCGCCGGGCTGGCGGGCGAGATCGAGAAGGCTCCGGAAGGGGCGGCCGTCCAAGCGATGATCGAGAACTACATCCGGCAAGCCGCCGCGCGTATACCAGATAGGCGCCTGCCCGTTGCCGCCGCTTTCTGCTGCACGCACTACGGCTTCAGCCGACGCCTTTTCGAGGAAGCCTTGCGAGCCAACTTCGAGGGGCCGATCGCGATCCTCGACCCCAACCGGTCGATGGTCGAGGCGCTGCTCGCGGATCTCCCCCCGGCGGGGCAGGGGGCCGTCCGGATCGACCTCAAGGTCGTCTCCCGAATCGTTTGGAGCGAGGAGAAGATCGGGGCGATCGCGCGGCTGCTGGAAACGGAATCGAAACTGACGGCCGATGCCTTGAGACGATACCGGCACGACCCGGAGCTGTTCACATTCTGAGGCAAGGAGAGACCGGATGAGGAAGGTGCTGCTCGTGACGGGCCCCGGTGGAGATGCCCAGGGCTGGGGCAATATGAAGGTGACCGAGACCGTGTGCGAAACCCTCAACACGGGCGACCTGTCCGCCGAGATCGCCGACGTGACGACCAAGGAGGAGTTCCTGAAGGCCATCTCGAGCCGCCGCTTCGACATCGTCTGGAGCGCCCTGTACTACATCACGCAGCGCGAGGACATCATCGGCCTGAGCGACGACGACGAGTGGGTCGCCGACATGCTCGACGAGAGGGGCACCCCGTATATCGGGCCCAACGCCTTGACGATGAAGCAGCTCATCCAAAAAAGCGAGACGCACCGGATCATGGCCGAGAACGGGGTGCTCGTCCCGGCCAACCGGCTCGTATCCGCGGGCGATGCGCTGCCGGAGGTGGCCTACCCGGCCTTCGTCAAGCCCAATTGCGAATCGCGCTCCATCGGCATCAGCGACGACAGCGTGGTCAACAACCCCGAGGAGCTGGCGCGGCGTATCCGGTATGTGCACGAGACGCTCGGCCAGCCGGCGCTCATCGAGGAGTTCCTGCCCGGCGACGAATACACGGTCCTCATGCTGGGCAACGGCCGGCTTCAGGAGATCCTGCCCGGCCTCGTCACCGTCGAAAAGTCCCATTTCGGCCGGCACCGGATCCTGCGCAGCGACCTCCGGGGCGTGGGCCTGACGAAGATCAGCATCCCCACGGAGAGGGTCGAAGAGGCCCGGGAGCTGACTAAGAAGGCCACCGACGCCCTGAAGTGCTGGGACCACGTCCGCGTTGACTTGCGCGTGGATGCGCAGGGGCGTTTGCGGGTCATGGAGGTCAACGGCATCCCGGGGCTCAAGCCCGTGAAGAGTTGGAGTCCGCAGATCTACTCGCTCTATCATCCCTCGGCGGGCGGTCACATGGAAGAATACCGCAGCATGCTCCACCTGATCGCGCACTCCGCGCTCGAGAGGCACGGAATCCGGTAGCGCGCCCGGAGTTGACCTTCGCTATGAGCTTCCCCTGTCTCGGTGGAGCGAGTTGACGGAAGCGCCGAATCGGCCTATATTGTCGATGGGGAAATAAGCGGTTCAGAGGATTGCCGTTTCCTTTTGGTCTGTCAAAAGCAAAAAGGAGAGTCAGGCCCATGAAAAAGAGAGGGGAGTGCTTGCGTCCGCTGACTGTTGCGGCGGTTTCGATTCTGACCTTCGGCCTTGCCGCGTCCGGCGCTCAACAAAGGCAGGTTCAGCCGCCCCTCCGGCATGACGCGGCGGCCGTCATCAAGCTCGTCCCCGTCCGCGTCCTGGACGCCGAAGGCCGGCCTGTGCGGGGGCTCACGAAGAACGACTTTGTCCTCCGCGACAACGACGAGCTCAAGACGATCACCGAGTTCGAGGTCTATGAATCGACCAAGACGAGGGGCGTCGCCGAGGAGGATGCGCGGCCGGAGGCCAAACGGAGGTTCTTCTTCGTCCTGGATATGCAGTCGAGCGACCTCTTCGGAAACAGGGATTCGAAAAACGCCGTCCTGGAATTCGCCGAAAACCAGATCCGGGGCGGGGACAAAGCGTGCGTCATGACCTTCGGGGCCCTGACCGGCCTGGTCCTGAGGCAGTACCTGACCTCCGACCTGGACAAAATCAGGAAAGCGATCCGCCGCTCCATCGAGATGGGAGGGGGCGGCACCAGCCTGTTGAGTTCGGCGACCACGGATGTCGTGGACAAGCGCCGGGAAGTCAATTTCATGGACTTGCCCCCTACGTCTCGCTACGCCCCTCCCAACGAAGCCGGGAAGACCGAGTCGGTCCCACTTCCCGTGATCCGTGAGATCGGTTCGACGCCGTTCGCCGGATCGGAGATCCAGCTCGATATGGACA
>Ga0172371_10006517_pt1 | contig 16983 bp, 19 predicted proteins | sample Lak12m_FD_114543 | JGI IMG/M metagenome (GOLD analysis project Ga0172371, IMG submission 114543) | Freshwater microbial communities from Kabuno Bay, South-Kivu, Congo - kab_022012_12m | ecosystem: Environmental > Aquatic > Freshwater > Lake | place: Democratic Republic of the Congo: South-Kivu...
ACTATGGGAAAAATTTTCTGACGGTACTTGGCAATATGTAACAACTGGTGGAACGTCAGGGTCTGGATCTTCAGGAACTTCTGGGTCATCTGGTGTTGACGGCACATTTTATGGATCAAGTGGGACTAGTGGCGCTAACGGTACTAGTGGAACTAGCGGCACATCAGGAACTAGTGGGAAATCTGGCACTAGTGGCACTAGTGGCATTTCAGGATCATCTGGAACTAGTGGAACATCAGGAACATCAGGATCAGGTACATCTGGAACTAGTGGAACATCAGGCACTTCAGGAACATCTGGTTCATCTGGCGTTGATGGTAGTTTTTATGGTAGTAGTGGCAGTAGTGGTAGTAGTGGAATAAGTGGTTATGGTGGATCTGCCCGTAGATGGATATATGGCACAAGTTCTATTCCATCAACTTTTGGAACATTTTATAGTAATATTGATTTTAGTAGTATTGATCATATTAGACTTAATTTTAAAGATGCTGACTCTCAAGATATTAGTGATTGGATTGAATCTTGGAATAATGGATTTATCAAAATTGAGAAATGGGGAGATTCTTCAAAGTTTGGATTATATAAAATAACTTATGCTGATACAAGCAATTCTCAAATAGTATTAAATGTTTATCAAATAAGTGGAATGACGATGATCAATTCTAATGGATTATTAGAAGAGGATGAAAGTTATATTATATCTTATATAAACGATGGTAATAATAAATTATATTATGATAATAATAGCATTAGTGGGAGTACCACAATAAATTGGAATAACGGATTGGTTCAATCCATATTGGTCACTGGAAACACAACACTAGTATTTAGTAACCCATTAATAGGTGGTAGGCACGTAATTATAGCCACTGTTGGAAATTTAGGTTCATACACTCTATCGTGGCCAAGTGATGTGAGATGGAGCAATTCGTCCACTCCAACACTCACAACCACAGTAGATAAAACAGATGTTTTTCAACTGGAATATGATGGTAATATATATTGGGCTAATAGAACTGTTATCAACTCAGACGACACTTAAAATAAACTAATCTAATTATATAACATATATAAATAAAAATAATTTATATATCATGGAATATAATAAAGTATGGGATTATTTTGATGAAATATACTGCATCAACTTAGATCATAGAACAGATAGATGGGAACATGCTAAGAAAGAATTTGATAGCGTAGGACTACTTGATAAAGTAAAAAGATTTTCGGCAATTAAAGAAAATGATGGTAGAGTTGGTGTTATAAAATCAAATCTAGCTATAGTTAAAATGGCTAAAGATAAAGGGTTAAAAAACGTTTTAATATTTGAGGACGACGTGCATTTTCTTAACAACCCTGTAGATAGCCTGGAAAAAGCTATATCACAAATCGGAAATTTAGATTGGTGGCTATTCTATCTTGGGGCCAATACACACGAACCATTACAATTTTTTTCAAAATCAAGACCAAATCTTTTAATTCTAAAAAACGCTTACGCTGTCCATTCTATGGCATACAGCAAGAATGCTTATGACTTTTTTATTAGAAAATATGAAGGATTAGATAAAATAAATGAATTTGGAGATATATTAGATGTTTTTTTAGCTAATTATTTTCAAAGAAAAAATCTTTGTCTTGTAGTTAATCCAATGATAGCCACCCAAATGGACGATTATAGCGATATAGAAAAAAGAAATGTGAATCAAGGTTATATAGAAGATAGATTCAAAAACAACACTTCACATTTAAATATATAAGATGAAAAAATCATTATTATGGTAACAATACATTATTTTTTAAGGCCTGTAGCACATTGTTCGAATGGTTGCTAGGTATGCCCCAAGATTTGGGGCAAAAATTAGTCATATTTATTAATTAAAGATTTTATAAGTAAATATACTATATAACATACAGCACTCCCTATAAAACCATATAATATATAGTATATATCGGTCCAATAAAAAATAAATTCTGATCTTTCTTTGAATAATATAAGAAATTGGAAAAATATAGCTATGTAAAATCCAACGCATTGGCTGCATTTAATCAATTTACCAAAAATTGGATTTACTTTATTTACTTTTTCTCTTAATTTTTTAAAAATGAAAGATTGAGTTACTATTAGAGTCGCTCCAACAGTTGATAATAAAAATATAATAAAATTTAACATTTTTCTTTTTCGTTCTTAAATTTAAAAATAAATCCATTTGTCGATTTTTGTCTGCCATTTGTTACACAAGATACGTAGCCTTTTTTTATATTTAATTTTATCTCCCATACTTTCGTATTCAGCTATATAATTCATATTCATGTCATATTGTATGACTGATTTCATTTTATCTCTTTGAATTTCTCTATGAGCATCTCTATTTTTTTCATTTTGTGTCCTCGATTTATGTTTTTCTGAATTTTTTATTTTTTCACTCATTTCCTTTTTATATTCATCTGATCTTGTTCTCCCTTTCAAAGCCTTACTTACTTTTATAGAAATTTCTTTATTTTTCATTGGATTTCTGTTTAACATAATTTCAGATCTTCTTTTTCTCAGTTTATCTTGGGTCAACGGACCTAGATCATCAAATTTACAAGTATCCCCACCGTTTGTTAAATTGGTCAGTGGACCTTCATTTATATCGTCTCTCCCTATATTTTTTATAATCTTTTTTCTAATTTCAGAGCATCGGGCTCTTTTAGATTTTCATATAGTTTTAATTTGATTGGTTCGTATCCAAGATCTTTTATTTTTAAAATTTTATTAACTTTCTTTTTATTTTTATCTCCTTTTAATTGAGCATCAATGAAATGCTGATCGATTCTTTGACCACATCCCTTTCCCACATAAAATGGTTCATATTTAAATTTTATATCTTCATACATATAATTTCCAATTTAGTTGGATCTAGAAAGCAATAAATATAATATTTATTATTCATAAACTTATTTTTATTTTATATATAAAAATAAAAATGTGGGTTTTATACTGGAATTAAAATAAATATGATTAAACATGAAATTTAATAACACGTCTATTAGCTTTATTGATGGAATAGATCCAAAAGAATTATTAGAAAAAAATCCATCTGATATTACAAATCCTCGTTGTATAATATGCCCGCATGCTGGATATATTTTTTCTGGGAATGTAGCAGCGTCTGTTTTTAATACTATTGATTCAAATAAAGAGTATGATAATGTTTTTATATTATCAACTAGTCATACAACTAATTATAGAGGGGCTTCTTGCTTAACTGATGAATTTTACGAAACTCCATATGGAAACATGAGTATTAACAATCACATCAACAAAGAGTTAATAGATAGTGGATTTTTTCAAGACAATAAAAATTATTTCTTAGATCATACAATAGAAGTCATATTACCTTTCATATATCATAAAGTTAAATATAAAAGTATAGTTCCTATAATGGTAGGAGATATAGGAACTACTATATTAAAACACATATCTGAAGAATTAAAAATTTATCATAATTTTAATAATCTATTCATAATTAGTAGTGATTTTTCTCATTATCCACCATATGATTTAGCTGTTAAATATGATAATGAAACAAAAGATCTCATATTGCGACACGACCCACAAAATTTTATAAAAAATATTAATAATGATCTAGGATATAATAATCTAGCTACCAGAATGTGTGGATGGAGTTCATATTTAGTTTTTCTATATATGACAGAAAACTATAATTTTGATATTGAAGTCATAAGATATATGAATTCTGGACAATCCACCTATTCTGGAACAGATAGAGTTGTTGGATATTTTGGAATTACTTTTAATTCGATTTAATTATTTCAATATATAAAAAGAGATAAAAATATGAGATTAACAGACAAAGATAGAATAGATTTGTTGAATATTGCTCGCAGAACAATAGAGTATTGTTTAGAAAATAATATACAACATTCACCAAGTTTCTCAGACATTGGTATAAACGAACCAGATCAACCAGTCCTTAGATCTAGATGTGGGGCTTTTGTTACATTACATAATAATGGGGCTTTAAGAGGATGTATAGGTAGATTTAATCCTGACTATGAACTTTATAAAGTTGTTAGAGATATGGCTGTACAATCAGCTTTTTTTGATTATAGATTTCATAGACCAACTTTAAACGAAATGAAGGACATCGATATAGAAATTTCCGTATTAACACCATTTTTTAAAATAAAAGATATTGACGAAATAGAATTGGGTAAACACGGGATATATATGATTAAAGAAGGTAGAAGTGGAACTTTTTTACCTCAAGTGGCCACAGAAACAGGGTGGTCTTTAATGGAATTTCTTGGGCATTGTTCTCAGGATAAAATGGGATTAGGGTGGAACGATTGGCAATCGTCTGAAATATTCACATATGAGGCTGAGGTTTTTGGTGAAAAAGATTATTAATAAAATGAAAATAATAAAATATTTTATATTGATCATGTTATTTTTTTTGATGGTTTGTTGCACGCAATCAAGAATGGATAAATATGAATCGGAAGGTAATTATGACACAATAACTGAAAAAGTCGATTATCTAGATACAATTCAGACTAGTGATGACCCAGTAGAAGATTATCCTATGTCTGATTATACTCCTCCACCTCCCCCACCACCACCACTAATGTCAGAAAATACTATAACAGAAAATAATATTGATGAAAATATAAAAGATAGTTTAAATTTATCGCAACAAAGTGTTGTGGTAAAAACAAATTTAGATTTTGATGAAGGTAGAATTAATTATGTTATTGATGATACTATGGAAGTTGGTAAAAGTTATGTAATTGAAGTGTCTATATCTAAAAATTTATCTAAAATAGAATCTATATCTAGAGTTCCTATATTTAAAAGAAGAGATAATATAATTGATACAATAATAAGAATTGCGCCAAAAATGGAAGTTAAACTTATAGATCCAACGAATGAATGTTTCACCATTAATTCTATAACATCTTCTATACAACCAATTGAAGACAGAGACGTTACTATATGGAGATGGAATGTTATTCCTTTGAAAGACGGTAATAATTACTTAACAATAATAGCTGATGTTATACTGGATGATGTTCATAAGAGCATGACAATATACGATGGTCAGATACATGTTTATATGAAAAATAAAATTTGGACGAAAGTAGCGAATTTTCTGTCTAAAAATTGGGAATTTTTCGCTAGTGGAATATTAATCCCTCTATCTATTTGGTTATTTAATTTATATATTTTACCTTTATTAAAAAGAAAAAAAGGTCATGAACGAATTAGAATTATGGCGAATATTAACCGAGCTATTGCAAGGTGATATTAACAAAGATGAGGCTGTAAAGAAGATATCTGCTCTAGAATTAGAATCTAAAGCGGAGCCGACAGATCTTTATTTTTTAGATTTGGCAGATGATGATCAATGGTTAATTAAAAATAAAGATAGAAATATAAGATTTAAAGCTGGAAAAGACAAGCAGAAAGTTGATGATGTTATTAATAAGTTGAATAAACTCAAACCATACGCTGTAGAGAAAATAGGAGATAATATCTATGCTTGTTGGGATGAAAAAGAGAAAGAAGAGAGAACTAACTGGGAGAAAATAATTTAAATTTTTAAAAGATGAGTAGAATTGTCCCTTTTGATAGAGATGGTGTATGTGACGAATGCGGTGTGGTGAAGAAGGATCTTATGAATTTGAAGAAAATGAGCATATTTGCGAATCGTGCGCTTTAAAAAATCCTAAATACGATAAGTATAAGGAAGATGAAGATTTATGATAGAAGCTTTATATTATAATAAATTAGAGGATAACATTGTTAAATGTGTTCTTTGTCCACACAACTGTGTATTGGGTAATGGGATTTATGGTATTTGTAAATCTAGAAAAAATCTAGATGGAATATTAATGGCAACATCTTATGGTAATCTATGTTCAATTGGAATAGATCCAATTGAAAAGAAACCGCTAGCTATGTTTATGCCAGGAACAAAAACATATTCAATAAGCTCAGCTGGTTGTAACTTTAGATGTCTGCAATGCCAAAACGATAGCATATCTCAATTTAAACCTATCGAAAGAACTCATTTTATCATGTCTCCACTCAATGTGGTTGACGAAGCCTTGAATAATGGTTGTGAATCGATTTCTTACACATACACTGAACCAACTACTTTTTACGAGTTTATGTATGATACAGCAAAAAACGCGGCCAATAGAGGATTAAAAAATGTGATGGTATCAAATGGTTATATAAACGAAAAACCATTGGAAGACCTTTGTGAATTTATTGATGCTTTTAATATAGATTTAAAATACTGGAGCGACTCTATATACAAAAAAGTAAGTAAAGGGAGTTTAAATCCAGTTTTAAATACTTTGAAAATCATCAAAAAAAATGATAGTTGGTTAGAAATAACCAATCTTATCATACCAGGAATAAATGATTCTATGGATATGATAAAGGATATGTGTAGTTGGCTAGTCGATAATGGGTTTAGTGAATATCCTATTCATTTTTCTAGATTTTATCCTAGATACAAATTAATGGAAACGTCATGGACTAGTCATGATGTCATTTTTGAAGCCAGAGAAGTGGCTAAAATAACGGGAATGAAACATATTTACTTGGGAAATATGTGATAAAAAAATTGGATAAAAAATGCCTGTCGTTTATTTAACAACAAATTTAGTAAATAATGAACTACCACTACACTAAAGATATTAAATAATTTGTGATAAGAAAAAAAATAAGGAGATTAAAAAAATTCATCGAAAAAATGTTAGAAAATTATATTCATAAAAAAACCAGACTTTCGTCTGGTTTTTTTATAATCCCTAACCACATCCTGTCTTCCTCCAGGTTAACACGTTAGTGCTCAATTCGCGAAGGGCTTCCTCCCTAATCCTTATCACATCAAATCAAATCAAAGAACCTTTTTCTGTGAAATCACCTACTTTGGGTTGACTTTGTTTTCATTAAATCAAAGAACTCTTTGATGATCTTTTTTACCATTTCTTTTTATAATAAATAAACTAATTATTTTTTATAATGTTTGAACTTTTTTAAAAATATTTTCTTTCAAAAGGATTCTTATAAATACCTGGTCTTTCAGTAAATGGGCTAGGTGGGGTTAGAGCCTGTCTCATTTCTGGTTTCATTTTTGGGTAGAATTTTTTATGAGCGCTTGTCACATTAGCGTAATTTGTAATATCACCATCATCTAATTGACCTAAAAATTCCATCATTATTCTTCTTTGATCTTCAGTTAAATGAAAATCTGAGAAATTATCAACCATATCCTTATATGCTACATTATCAAATATACTAGATAAATTAACCAATGACATAACACAGTCATCATTACCTGTTTCCGATCTAAATGTTATCTCTCCACTGGATGTTTCTTTTTTTGAAAAAGATTTTAACTCTATGATGTTAATATCGTTATGTAATATTAAATTATCTTTTTTAACAGCTACTTGAAAATCTTTTAAGTATAATTTTTTATTAGTGCCTATTAGTAAACCTGTTTTTGTTTTCTTGTCAGTTTCTCTGTGTTTGTATCTAGCAAAAATAGCATCCATAAAATCATTATTATCATTAAAGACATGTCTTAAATTATTAATTAAATCATTCCCTAGATTTTTATTCATTTCAACAACAATTTTCACTTTCTCGGGATCAAATAACTCAAAGGCTATCAGATATAAGAAATGGGCCATTTCATTCATAGAAAAAACATTACATCTAAACATACCAATTTGTTCTAATTTAAACAAATCATATTTATTTGTCAGCATGTGTTTTTTTCTCTCTATCATACCCTCATCTTTCATCATAAGTCTGAATATGTTGAAAACGGAGTAGTCCAATCCTAAACCTTCAGCCAAATCTACACCAATGGCTATATGATAATCTTTAGCTTTAGATAATTCAAATAGATCTGGCCTATCTTTTATAAATTTTAAACTAGTGTAAGGTAAATTTATTCTTTTTTCGAATATTTCCATTGGTGGAGTTTCAAATTCTATTAATTCGTTTGCAAAATTTTCAAACATAACACTATCAAACAATAGTTTATCGTCTGTTATGAATCGGATTTCAAACTCTTGTTCGAACATATTTTTTCCACCTATAATCGCAGTCTGCTCTTCTTGCCAATTTGTTATTCTACATAAATCTGGTAATGGTATGATATCTTTTATTCTTAGGGTTCTTATATGACTAATTTCACAATTTTCTCTTGGTGTCTTTTCATCACTTCCAAAAAATTTAATAAAATACCAAATATCGTTTTCTAATTTTTTAGAATATATTTCATAACCCAGTTCTCTAAGACTATCTAATATCTCATCTACTGTTATATTATACTGTCTTAACTTAGCGTCAAGGAATAACATTTTTGTGTCTCTTCTTCCCTTTACTTGATACCAATATACTCTCATTGGCTCGTATTTGTTCCACCTAGGATCTTCCTTTGGTCTTTCAGCGTCTGTAATTAATTCCCAGAATAAATTGTATCCCTCGGGAGTTGATGTAATAATAATTTTTGAATTCTCAATAGCTGATACTGTTGGAACAACAGATCCATAATATTGCCTAATCATTTTGTCAGGAACTTTCGCGAACTCATCTAGATATAATAAATCGATCGCAAAACCGATAGCTGGTTCTTTAGATCTAGCTTGACATTGAATTCTACTATTATTTTCAAAAGCTATAGTTCTTTCATTCCAGTTCGTTACACCACTTTTTAGGAAAAATGGTAATGATAAATAAATATCTTTTATTTTTCTTATGATCTCTTTAACTGTATCAAATTTATTAGCTACGACCATAACTCCCTTATCATGGTTAAATAATACTAAATGTAAAATAACTATTGATGCTGATACTGTATTTAAACTTAATATGTCATTTGCGTAATAACTATGTTCGTTTGTCATAATAGACAAATCAAACATAGATACTTTATTTTTTAACTTATTTATAGACTTGACTTTAGATGGTCCTTTTTTAGTTAATATTACATCGTTTAAAGTTAAATCTTGAATATATTTAATAATATGCCCTTCACAGAATATAGCATGAACGTTAGCACAGTCTATTTTTAATCCGTTCTCTAACTCAACTTCATGGATTTTATATGGTTGAGTTAAATTTATTTCGTCAATTGGAACAAAACCATAATCAGTTTCAACTAACAAATCTTCAACTGGTAAAAAATTGATAATTTTTTTTAACGGATCATTCTCATCAAATTTATTGTTTCTATATTCAATTTTCTCAATGATCTCTATTAATTTATATATTATATTTTTTAAAAAACTCTTTAACATAAACTAATCTTATACTTTAAATGACCAGAATCGTATATTCTATATATATTATTTTCTATCATTATCTGATGCTCTGTTTTGTCAGGATCTGCTCCATTTTTTATTAATTTATCTTTTCTAAATCCAAATCTATGTTTTCTAATCCCGTCAACGATATAAAAATAATTCGGTTGAGTTTTATGATCCAATTTAAATCCAAGTTTTTCGTATAATTCTCCATTAGACCAAGATCTATCAGCATAACTAGTGATTTCTTTTGGATTATAATGATCAACAAAATATTTGAACAATCTAGACGCCCCGCCAACAACATTAGTGTTCAATTTATTACAAAAACGAAGCATCTCGTATGAATGTTTTAAAGTTTTTTGACCTAAAGATTTTCTAAAATCGCCAAACAACATTAAACTCACTAACTCATTTTTATAAAATAACCCTAATTTAATTTTAGAAGCCACAAAACCTTGAATATGATTTTTATTTAAGAAAATATTTATTAGATCTTTATTCTTTATTTCTTCTATTTTACAAAGTCTGGCATATATTTTATTTGGAGTTCTATTTAATAAGTTCAATATTCTAGATTTGACTATTTCTTGTTTATAAATCCAATCATCTTCATAAACATGTATAAGATGTATTCCTTTATCTTTACACAGATCTGTTTTTAATTGATGATAATTATTAACTTTGTTTAATTCGTTATGCCAATAAAGACCATTGAATTCAAATCCGATTTTTAAATCCGGAATATAAATATCTATTTCGTATGGTGGTATAATGTCGTTAACATTATTTATAATCAATCCATCATAATTTTCATTAACGAATAGTCTTAGGGATTTTTCTCTGTCGCTAATATTATATGAACTCACTGGATTACATATGGGGCATATCGTTACTCCATATTTAAGTCTATTCCCCAGTAAAGCAAAATCGATATCGAAATCATGACCTTTTTCACATTTAAAATTGGCCTTATGTTCCTTTATGTAATTTATGTTTAGATAATCATATTTTTTTAATAATCTTTTAATGTATTTATCTTTTATTTTATCTATAATCTCTTCATTTCTTGAGCATACTGAATAACCATATTTTATTATATTGGTTTTTTCTAATTTTTCTCTAATGTGTTTATTCTGTATGGGCCTATCACAACCATATTTTTCTTTATTTGTTTTATTAACTTTTATTTGACAACATTTTTGAGAACATGTATAAATACCATGTTTATTAACATTTTTAAAATAAACAAAATATTTTAATTTTTTTGTGTTTCCACACACATCACATTTAACATCAATTAATTCTCTCGAATATGGAGGTAGATTATCTGGGTGTATTTTGATTATATCATTATATTTAACATCATAACCAAGATTTAAATAATAATTTATGTTTGGCTGTTTTATTTTTAATTCTATCTCTTTTGTTAGTAGCATATAAAATAAGCAATTTTTAATGATTGTAGCTTTTAATTATATATTATATAAAAAAAATGATTTTTTTATAAATCCCCATCAAAGAAAACCACGACTTTAGTGTCGTAGTAGTTCACAATCTACTTCTTTTCGTCATATATAACAAAGATCTCATTGAGCTCTTTTTTAACTCCTTCTTCTATGTTATCTAGTAGAATATTTCTAATTTTATTATCTCTTATGGATATTGTGATAGGATCTTTCTTATTGTCTGTATAAAATACATTATTGAAAGTATTATTATTTAAAAAAATATCTATTTTATTTTTATTCTCTTTACTGTCTATTAAATCTCCATTGATGATTATATCAATAAAGTCATTAGTTAATTCTATTTTATCTAAATCATCTATAGAGTTTATTTCATATTCTATGAATCTTGGGCTGAAATCATTATGAATAAATTTCATCACGTTATCTTTTTCTACAAAAAATCCTATATCATCAGGATTTTCTTTAGATGTTTGGAATAAAGAAAATTTCTTTTCATATCCTAGTTTTGTGGATTCTATATCAGCAAAATCTTTTATTACGTGAAAACAATATTCATTATTTACTATGAGTATTTTACAATCTATCTGTGAAAAAATACTCTTTAATTTACTTAGAACATTAAAAGATACTGTACTTGTATGATAAAATATATTACCAATTATTATTATACTTTCTGGTTTGTTTTCATCAACAAATGGTAAGAACCATTTTTCAAAATAATCTACTTGAAATTTAAATAGTTTTGGATGTCCAAAAAATATATTCGACAAAATGATAAACATAATGTCGAATATATTTTAAATTTGAATAAAAGTTTATTTGTCTTTTAATCCACTTAATAATCCTACTAAATTATTCACTAATTGTTTTTGAACATTAGGAGGAATATTTGAAATAATTGAGAAACTATTGTTACCTTTAACTTTGATTTGATTATAACTTTCATTTAATTTGTTATTTTGTTTTAGAAAATGACCTATTAATGTTGTTACAAAAGGTTGGATTTCAAATCCCTTATCATTGTTTCTGATAACATGTATTTCATTCTGTTTTTCTGTTAACAAATACCAATATTTTTCTCTAGAAAGAAGTTTTTTCTCAAACATGTCATTGACGTCGCTGTATTTTACAGTTGAATAATAAATAACTTTACCTATGGCCTTTATATGGTCCATAGAATTATTTTCTACTGTCATATCAACTTGATCGTCTGGATGATTTTTCATTTGATCTTCTTCCTCATATTCTTTAATGATTTTTTTCTTTTTCATTAATGGTTTTGTAGCGTCAGGATCAATTCTTTTTTCAGCGGATTCCTTAATAATTTTTTTATTAAAGTTTTTATTTTTTGGGTAGTGTTCTGTTATATCATCTATAGTGAATCTTATATTTCCACTTCTACCCTTTAAATAATAATGGCCTTCATAGACAGCTGATATCTCACCTCTTATCTCGTTTCCATTATAAGAAGCGACAATGATATCACCAACACCAATAAGTCCTTCATTGGATACTGGTGGAACATCATTCTCTTTTTTTATATTAGAACGATAGATTTTGTATAAATCGTCTAGATTCTTATCCATTATTATATATTTTTTTAAATAGCCTGACCACCTTGTGCTGGTGGAATTTGAGCTGCTGTTTTTTGTGCCCTTTGTGGAGCTGGTTGTGGCTGTCCTTGAGCAAATTGAGCTTGTCCACCTTGTACTGGCGGTTGTCCCTGAACAGGTTGACCACCTTGTGCTTGTGGCTGACCTTGCACTGGTTGAGTCTCATCTAGATCCATATCATCGAATTGAGTTTGACCACCACCTTGTGCTTGAGCTCCTTGAGCTTTTGAGTACTGATCACCAAGTATTAAATTAACTGGAAGATTTTCTATGCTAACATAAGAATTAATAATATAATCAGCAATTTCTTCAGCTAATTCAACATCAGAGTAGAACTGACTGATATTTTTTCCACTTTCGTCTTTTACTTTCTTTTTGAAAGCGTTGACTAGTGCCATTGGAATATCAATTCTTTTTCTAACTCTATAGAGATCGTCAACTGCTTGAACGTTCTCATTTACTACAGAGATACCTTTTCTCTTTTTTTGAAAATCACCGAATTCAAATAAATTTTTATTCATAATTTGTTGTTATTTTTTATTATAGATTACTATAATTTTCTGTATATATAAATATTTTTTTCTGTTTTTTATACGCATATATATTAAATAGAAAAAGTCGTTTTTAGAAATAGAAAATAAATCTAAATTATCAAGAAATGATATGATTTGGCATCAGAATATTTGGGGGGCAAGAAAAGCTGGGCCTCAAAAAATGATTTAATATTAATGAATTATGATTGAGCTTTCGCTCATCTATTTATATGAGATTATTTCAAAAAAGTTTATTTTTTACTAAATCTCCATTGGAAAATATCATAATGTACAGACACTCCTATGCTCCATCCAAATCTAGGATTATCTAAATTAAAATCTGTGTTCAACCCAGCGCCAATATAAGGACCAAATCCCCATCTTTTCGGTTTTTCTGGTGCTTTTTGAGGAGCTTTATCCAACACAAATAAGCCATCCAAATTATTAATTTTTACTTTTGGTGAACTAGAAACCGCAAAAACTTCATATTTATCTTCTAACTCTCTAAATCCGTAAGTTAGATTAATTTGAGTATAATTTTTATTAAATATAGTTGATGTTGGCCTTATTGTCCATTTATTTGTTTCTAAAATAGGATATACAAAGAATTTACTAACTCCTTCTAAATCTTGAACAAAACCAGAATCAGCATAATGACTCTTAAATGCTATTCCATAATTATTCGTTGTTGAATCATAAACAACTAATTGTGAATCAGCTTCAATTCCTGATAAATCTGCTGACGCATTTGAATTTATAGCAGCAATTATATCTCCTTTAACTTTAGATAAATCTTTATATAATTTTTCATTATATTTTTTTAATTCAGATATTTCATTTAATAGATAATTATCTTTAGAATATTCATAAGCCTGTAATTTCTTATTAAATTCAACAGTGATACTATCTTTTAAAGCGCTAAGATTCTGAGCATTTTGTTTTATTTCAAATTCTCTTTGAGCTCTTTCTGTTTTTAAAGTGCTACATGTTTGAAAAAGTGCTACACCAAGCACTATACATATTACGAAGAATATGAATGGATAATATTTTTTTATAAAATTAATTATAGCTGTAATTGTGACCATAAAATTGATTTTCTTTTTTATATGAAAAAATAAGGAATTTGTTTTAACCTATAAGCATATTTTGTTGATTATTCATACCAACTTCACCATATCTTTTGTTAATAGGTCTTATTCTAGTTGATGGGGGTCTTATAATTTTACTGGTTAAAATATTTATAGTGTTACAACCACCAAATGTTCCATTATTCCAGTTTCCGCCAAATAAAGTTCCATAAAAATATCCATCATAAAATATTCCATCATAGAAGCCGCCATATGTCACTGATGGTGGACAAGTATCATACCAACTATAGAATTTGCCTCCATAAAAATCTCCACCATACCAATAAACATTTGTTACATGTGATGTTGTTCCTGAACCGTTACCAAATACACCGTTGTTAAATGTACCACCACTCCAATGAATAGTTGGTTGTACATCATTTATAGCTACTCCTAATTGACCACTATTAAATGTTCCACCGCTCCAATATACATTGTGAAAATAAGATGATGTAACATTTCCATTAATGAACACTCCGTTTAACCAATAACTATTGGTCATATTACCATATTTGAAAACTCCATTATACCATAAACTACCGTTTTCGAAATTCCCACCATTCCATGTTCCTCCACTCCAAACACTATTATTGAAACTACCATTATTAAATGTTCCAGTCAGCCACCCTTTATCAGTAATAGAATAACTAACTGTTCCTCCTGTTATATTAGCCACGTTATTATTTGATCTGAATATTCCATTATTAAATGTTCCACCACTCCAATAAGAATCAACGATATTTCCATTATTAAAAACTCCAGTTATCCAAACACTATTTGTTATTGTTCCACCACCAAAATATCCATTTTCCCAATTTATAATATTAGTCAATTCCCCTCCGTTACATTTACCATTTTTCCAAGAGCAGTCTGACATGTTCCCACTATTAAAAGTTCCACCACTCCATATGGAGTGTTGAATTACTCCACCATTGAAAGTTCCATCAATCCAAGTGCAATAATCCATTAATCCATCTTGAAATATTCCTTTTATCCAAGTTGATCCAGTTATTGTACCGCCATTAAAAACACCGTTTCTCCATTCTATTCCACCAAGGTCCCCAGCGTTCCATGTTCCATTGTACCATATTGTCGGTAGAAATGTTCCACCGCTCCATGTTCCATTTATCCAAGTTGAATTAATATCTATAGGGGTCTCACTAAAAGTACCTCCATATATTTCACAATTAAATACTTGAGAGTTACCAAAGAATCCGCCGTTTAAAATACAATCAGTAAATGTACAATTTTCAAAATATCCATTATCTATTTTACATTCTCTGAATACCATATTATATACATAATTATATCCATAAGTGCTATTATTTCTACTATAATAAGAAGAAGATGGAGTTGGGTCTTGATTAGATATGTCTATACCTTTATAACTATATGGTTTATAAGTAGTTGTTGTATAACCTGTGTTTACTATAGAATTTGTTGAAATATAAAATTCATCATATTTATTTTTCATGTGAATATAAAAAGAAGATCCGCTTAATATTATTGATTGAACAACATTTATATCTATCGCTGAATCAGATGAATTGTTCAGATTGCCTGTTTTTGCCGATATTCCATCCACCTCACCACCAGTAACAATTAATTTGTCTATATATATTTTTGATATGTAATGGCTGTATATTTTTTTACCCACCAATCTGCTATCATAATATCTATTGATTGTTATTTCATTATTTGATTCGTTGGTTTCAATTACTTTATAACCTTGCATCTGTTTTAAATACATCCAATCTGTACATCCAGAAAACTCTAGATAATTATCTAATATTATGGCTGTTGGATCAGTGGAAGGGTTATTTTGATCATACATTATATAAACAATATCATCGACGCGTATGTTAGAATTGACACTTGCATATAATCTAATTTTCCCATTGTTATTGGTAACAACTTCTAGTAATTTTACAGCGTTGGCATTAGTAGGATAAATAGCGTCATTAGATATATTAATCTTACTTTGCTGCTCTAATTGAACATCATCAGAAATAACCGGAGTCGTAAAAACATCTTGTGATGGGATAGGCATTTATTATTTTTATTTACTCTATATATTAAAATTTGAAAACTTAATTTAAAAAAAATAATATAAATTGAAAACTTAATTTAAAAAAAATAATATAAATTGAAACAAATTGATTATAGTGGATGAAGACATAGAAAGTAAAAAAGAAAAATTTAAAGATAGATTAATCAATGAACTCTTCGTGGAAAGACATTCTACTTTTAAAGAATCTGTAGAATTGATAAATATGGCTCTGTCTGAATTTAAAATTAACTATCAATATAGTTATGATGATTTTTGCACAGACTATTTAAAAGAATGTTTAAATTATATGGACGTAAATCCAGATGTCGATATGATGAATCCTAACCAGCTAGCAACACACACGTTACCAATAGTGTTGTCTATTGTTGATAGGATAAAAAATGAATATGGAATAATAAATGATTAATTTTATTGCTAATTTTTTTAATGAAAGATATAAAAGAAAATTAGAAAAAGATCCAGATCCTGTTCAATCTGTACCAAGTGCTGCACATCAAACCGTGCAATCTAGACCAACTAAAAGAGTAGTCAGGCCTATAGATAATTATGAGGTTCCTGATGTGCCTGATAAAATACAAAATTCAATAAATTAAATAATTAATTATAAAAAACATAATTTAAAACCATGCTTTTATGATTCGAATTTTGCTGAAAAACATTAAATTCATGTAAACATTCATTCAATGAAACTCGATATTTCAATTTCAAGTTTTTTATTTCAATAAAGAATTTCTTCCAATCTGTATATTTGGTAGCCATTTCCTTCCATTGGTGTTTTACCAACAGATTTGGATAAAATTCTGTCTTGTTTTTCTTTATTCTATATTC
>Ga0172371_10006518_pt1 | contig 16983 bp, 9 predicted proteins | sample Lak12m_FD_114543 | JGI IMG/M metagenome (GOLD analysis project Ga0172371, IMG submission 114543) | Freshwater microbial communities from Kabuno Bay, South-Kivu, Congo - kab_022012_12m | ecosystem: Environmental > Aquatic > Freshwater > Lake | place: Democratic Republic of the Congo: South-Kivu...
CTACCTCCGTTAATGAATTTGAGAAAATGCTCATTCTCTCAAACCCATTACCGTAGGTCTATATAGGGTGCCGCACTTTTAAACCGCCCTCATTACCGCTTCACTTTTCAACCGGCGTTTACACCGCATCAACCAGGGTCATGACGGAGACGCAGAGCGTCACCCGCGCAACCGTGCTGAAGGCTGACATGGCTGCGAACGGCGGCTACGCCGTCAGGATTGTTTCAAATCAGGATTAATTGGAGTGATGAGATATTTTCTTATATTAATTTCTTTTCTGTGCGTCGTTGGAATTCACGCAGCGCAGGTTGAGATACCTTTCTCCAAAATCACATATTCCACAAACCGGCCTGCCGTAAGCCAGGATGGCATCTGCAACCTGAAGGAAGTAAACTTTGATGCCGACAACATCGGCGGCTCAGGCGTTAATGCCGACGGAGGCAGGGACAACGGTGCTGAGAACGATGATTTCACGTATATCGCCCCGGGGCGCCCGTTCCAGGGCCAGACATTTACGACAGGCAATTCCAAATATGGATATGAGTTGACATCGATAACGCTCCGAATGGTCTCATACAAAGACAATAGGGTATCTGGCAGAAACGGCACATCATGGAACCTCAGCCTGCAGCCGGCTCCGATTCTACTTTTCCTTTACAAAGTAAAAGGCAATAACGGTAAGGAGCTTGACGGCCGAACATTTGTCCCTGTTTTCTTCACCGGTTTCTCAGGAGGGACGATCGGAAACCCGGGCGTTGGCACAGGAGCCAATGGACCTGGGATCTATATGACCCATTATTTCCCCTGTGCTCTTGATCTTGAATCAAACACGGTCTATGCATTTGAACTTGCCACGGGGAATGGCAGCGGCAATCACTATGAATTGGCGGGCACGAGCAAAGACTCTTACACAGGCGGAACCGCATATTATCGCAAGGACTGGTCTGTAAAGGCGCTTGGCGGCGACCGCGTTTTCATGTTGGATATCCGTCCGTCCAGGTCAGTGCCGAAGGCCTTCCTTCATCCCGGCGCATTGCATACCCAGGCCGATCTTGACCGTATGAAGGCCAAAGTCGCGGCAGGACAGCAGCCATGGTTTGGTTCATGGGAACATCTGCTCCGCAGTCCCTATTCACAGCTCGGGCGCAGGCCAAGGCCTTTTGAAACAATAGTCCGCGGCGGATGGGGAAACAATTACACCCCAACCCAGGAAGACGCGGCTACCATCTACCAGCGGGCAATCCGGTATTACATCACTGGCGACAAGGCCTACGCAGACAAAGCTGTTGAGGTATTAAACGCCTGGAGCCGGAGCCTCAAGGGACTTAAAGGCGACAGCAATGTTTCGCTTGGCGCAGGCATATGCGGCTTCCAGTTCGCCTGCGCCGCGGAGTTGCTCATCAACTATCCCGGCTGGGCGGAAGCTGACAAATCCGCCTTCAAGGAGATGATGCTTAAGGTTTTCTATACGGCGAATTTTGATTTTCTCTGGAGACACCACGAAACATTTAAAAAGGAAGGCGGGAACACTCATTACAGGCTGAACTGGGATACCTGTAACATGGCGTCACTGCTGGCTATCGGTGTTCTGTGCGACAATCGGGCTATATACCGGCAAGGCATTGGCTTCTTCATTGGCGGCCCGGGCAACGGAAGGATCGAAAGAGCCGCATGGTACATACATCCAAACGGGCTTGGCCAGGGTGAGGAATTGGGCCGTGACCAGGGGCATAACCAGGGCGGCTGGGACCATATGGGACGGCTGTGCCAGGTCGCATGGAATCAGGGAGATGATCTCTTCGGCTACGACAATAACCGCGTTCTGCGGGCAATCGAGTGCAATGCAAAATACAACCTTGGCAATGATGTTCCTTATGTCCCGCATCGTAATTCCCAGCTGAGATATACCGAAGGAGCCCCTTCGGGCGCCGGCAGAGGCGGACTCAACCCTCAATACGAACTGACATATAACCACTACGTGAACATCAAGGGTATCGCCGCGCCATATACACAGATGGCAGCAGAAAAAACACGCCCGGAAGGAGGACCTAACGTCAGAGCTCATCCGGCACAAGTGGACTGGTTCGGGTTCGGGTCATTGACATATACAAGGGACCTTGCCGTCACAAATAAACCGCCCGGCGGGCTAAGGGTTAACTGGAGCAAAAGCCAGGTCACGCTCCACTGGTGGGGCACCGCACGAGCCACGGGCTACAACATCAAGCGCGCAGAAACCTCCCCAAAAGGCTCCTACACCATCATCGGAAAGACAGGCCCGCTGGACACGTCCTTCATCGACAAGGATATCAGGAACGGCAGAGTTTATTATTATGCCGTCTCTGCAATAACTCCGCAGGGAACCACGCTGGACGGCACGCCTGTTGCTGCATATCAGTCACTTACAAGGCATTACAAATTCGAAGGTGATATCAAAGATTCCATCAACAATAGAAACGGGCAATTCCAAGGCAAAGAGGTTTACGAAGCTGGATTCAACGGTGGAAGATCCATCAGCTTCGACGGAATCGATGACTACATTAAACTTCCGTCAGGCATAGCGAACTACCAGGATATTACAATCGCCGCATGGGTATACTGGAACGGCGGTCCGAACTTCCAGCGTATCTTCGATTTCGGAAGCGATGTAGAGAAATGCATGTTCATGTCCCCGAAAGGCCACGGGAATAAGCTGAACTTCCATATCACAACCACCAGGGATAATGACGGAACAGTCAATCTGGAAGGCCCTGCGCTGTCTGAAAAGAAATGGACACATGTCGCAATAACCATCGAAGGCGACACCGGAACACTTTACTGCAACGGCGTTCCGGTAGACTCAAAACCGATTGAAAATATCGATCCGCTTTTCGGTCAGCCTTTGTGTTACATTGGAAGGAGCCTCTGGAATAATGATCCCTTCTTTAATGGACGTATCGACGACTTTCGGATTTATAATTATGCGCTCAGCAAGGACGGCATACGGAAACTTGCCATTTCGCCGGGAAGCCAGAAACCCGGGGAAGCAAAAAAAGCAGCTGAATCGGCAAAGCAATAAGGGGCATAAAGAAAACATCTTAGCGTGTATAACTGTTCTGCGTATACAGCGTCAGGCGTTGACTTTATGTACGCCATCAGAATGTCCGGCTGAAAGTCACACCGAAGGTGCGGGGGGAACCATTCTCCCCGACGTAGCCGGATGACGCGAATGAATACGGAAACGCGATGGGAATATAATCCTTGTCGAAGACGTTACTGATCCAGCCTTCGATGCGCCATACACCGGCAACCACACCCAGCCTGGTGTTAACCAGCGTGTAACTGTCCTGGGATGCTCCGTTGACTGCGTCGTAATAGTAAGCCCCCGTGCCGACAGCTTCCACCCGCACGAAACTGCGGAGCTGACCCCACAAGGACTCGGAATATTCCGTACCGGCGTTCCAGGTTGTTTCGGGGGCAAACGGCAGTTCTTTGCCGCTTACGTCAGCCTCGCCTGAACTGCTGCCGGGACGGAATTCCGATGACAACAGGCCGACCCCGCCGAAGATGCTGAATCCGTCGGCCGGCCTGACGGTGAGTTCAATTTCGGCGCCCTGGCTCCATGCCTTGCCGGCATTGTCGATATAGTAAAGACCTGCCATTCCAGCCGGCACATCCATCTGGAGATTGTCCCAGTCGGTATGGAAAAGCGCTGCGTTGGCGATGATCCGGTTCTTAAGCCAGGAAGTCTTGAGCCCTGCTTCATAGGAATAACTTGTTTCTTCGTCGAATGCCGTGTGGCCTGCCGATGATTGTGCGTTGAACCCGCCTGACTTGGATCCCTTGGACGTTTCCATGTAGGCAAGAATGCCGGATGACAGGTGGTAGCCGAGTGATGCCTGCGGGCTGGTTTGATTGAAATCGCGGCCGTCATCGGAGCTTGAGGCTGCTGCGATCTGTGGGCTGTAGTAAGAGGTTAAACCGGCTGAGCGGTGTTCGTAGTCGTGACGCAGTCCAAGTCCAAGTTCAATGCGTTCATTAAACGTGATTGTTGCCTGGCCGAAGAGGCTTACGCCGGTATCTTCCATGTCGGCGTCATCGTGCTGCTGATAAGCCAGAGGCAGGCCGAGCATTGATACGGCCCCGGCCCGGTAATCGTTATATGCGCGCTGAGAATACCGGGAATTGAATGCAAGGGTGCCGAGCAGCCAGCGGAGAGTTGAACTGTCGCCCAGTTTCACCGGTGCGGCATCGGGAGAAGAAAGCCGCAGTTCCTCGATCCAGGCCTGCTGATTCTCCCTGCTGTCACGGCGGATGATGTCGGCTGGAGTGGTATCCAGGTCTGTCTTGTCCTCGGACTGCCACCACTGGAAAGCGGTGACGGATATGAAGTCAAACGTATCGCCTTTATACATGGCGGTGAAGACGGGTTGAGCCAGATCGCGGTGCGAACTGCCTTCGTAGTCATGGTAGAGATGGTAGGGGTTGGCCCTGAGAGAGGCCAGGTCTGCGAGCGCATAGTCGCCGTCCCGGTCAGATTCGCCGCTGACGCTGAAGCGGAAGCTCCACTGGTCCTGGTCCGGCCAGAATATCTGGGCGCGGCCCGAGAAGGACTCGCGTCCGTCAATCCGGTTGCCGGTCATGTCGTTCCTGGTGAAGCCTTCCCGCGTTGAGTAACCGGAGCTTAGGCTTGCGGCGGTTTTACTGTCGCCGACCGGGCCCTGGACTGAAACGCTTCCGCCGTATGATCCAAAATTGCCAGCCGAAACTGATACAGTCGTCAGGGGTTCCCTTGCCGGCAGGCGGGGAAGGATGTTGATTGTGCCGCCGAGGGTATTGCGTCCGTAAAGTGATCCCTGCGGACCGCGAAGGAATTCGATCCGGTCAATGTCCAGCAGCTCCTGGTTGGCTGTTGCGTAGGAAATCTGGGGGACTCCGTCGATGCAGGTGGTTACGGCGGCATTGTTTCGCCCGGAACCTATGCCGCGCATGTAAGGGAACGTGAGGCGGCGCACGGTGAAATCGCCAAGCGTAAGGTTTGGGACGTACCTGGCGGCATCGCGCAGGTCCCGGATTCCGGCGCTTTCGAGCATGTCGGATGTCTGAACAGTAACGGCTCCGGGCAGGTCCTGGAGCGGCTCGTTCCACTTACGGGCGGTTACCACAATGGGTTGGAAGCTGTTTGAAATATTTGTCGAAGCAGTTGTTCCTCCCGCCGACGGCTCTGCATTTGCAGAGAGTGTTGAGAACAGGAAGAGGCCGGCAATGAATCGAAAAAGACAAGTATTTGTATTCATAGGGGAAAGGGAAATAGATGAATTCTGATTTGAAATCAAGCCGTAAATCCGGCCATGGAACGGTTTCTTTCGTCTTGCCTTGCGATTGGTGACTGCTAGTATTCGAGGAGTCTTGAGGGTGCAGTTTCTGCCGTCAGGCAGTGAATTATCAATCGGGATGTTTCAGGAGGGTAAATCATGCGTCTGGGATCAAGAATTGCAGCGGGAGTGGCAGGGGTACTTCTTGCGTTTTCCGACAGTCATGCCGCGGGAGCGAATGAGTGGGCTCAGTGGCGCGGCGCAAATCGTGATGATTTGTCAAAGGAGACTGGATTGCTGAAACAGTGGCCCACTGAAGGTCCCGCCCAGGTGTGGAAAGTCACCGATCTTGGCATCGGTTATTCCGGCATTGCCGTGGTGAAAGGGAAAATATTCACCATGGGTGATATTGACGGCGGAAGCCAGCTGATGGTGTTTGATGAGAACAAGGGAAACAAACTCTGGTCGACAAAGATTGGCGACACCGGGGCGTATGGCGGTTTTGCCGGTACGCGCGGTACGCCGGCAGTGGACGACGGGCTGGTATATGCTTTGAATCAGCATGGTGATCTCCTTTGTGCCGAGGCTTCCGGGGGAAAAGAGGTGTGGCGCAAGAGTCTCACGAAGGATTTTGGCGGCAGTGTTCCGTCGTGGGGGTATGCCGAATCACCGCTGGTTGACGGTGACAAGGTTTTTGTAACGCCGGGCGGATCAAAGGGCGCCATTGCTGCGTTGAACAAGAAGACTGGAGCGCTGGTCTGGCAGACGAAGGATTTTACAGACGCTGCCCACTATTCGTCTCTTATTGTTGCCGATGTCCTTGGGCAGAGACAGGTTATGCAGCTGACTTCGGCGAGCGTGGTGGGAGTCTCTGTTGCCAGCGGTAAAGTTCTGTGGCGTGGGAACCGGCCGGGCCAGACAGCGGTCGTTCCTACTCCGGTTTATGCCGACAGCCAGGTGTATGTGACCTCGGGTTATGGGGTCGGCTGCAACGCATTCAAGATAAGCAAGGGAGCGAACGGTTTTGCGGCTCAACAGGTTTATGCCAACAAGAACATGGTAAACCATCATGGAGGGGTAATCCTGCTGAATGGTTACATCTATGGTTTCTCTGACGGCAAGGGCTGGGTCTGCCAGAATTTCAAGACCGGTGAACTTGCCTGGTCGAATAAAGGGGTTGGAAAGGGCTCGATTGCATACGCCGACGGACATTTTTATATCCGCAGTGAATCAGGCGAGGGTGCAATCGCTTTAATTGAAGCAAATTCGCAGGCGTACGTCGAGAAGGGCCGGTTCAAGCAGCCCGACCGCAGCGATAAGAACAGCTGGACCCATCCTGTTATTGTTAATGGCAAACTTTATATCCGCGATCAGGGCCTGATGTTCTGCTATGATGTTAAGGGAAAGTAATTTTCCGGGAAGACAGATCCAATAATGAATATTGTCCTCCGCGGGCGGATCCGCCTGCGGAGGAAACTTTGAATAACAAATATTGAAGTACAAGGAGACCATATGAAGACAATCAATAAGGCGGCGATTGCTGGTGGGGCAATGCTGATGAGCGCGGTTTTTGCGGGATCTGTTTTTGCGGCTGAAAGCGTTGACTGGCCGCAGTTTCGCGGTCCCAATCGGGATGGAATCTCCAAAGAAAACTCATGGAATCCAAAGGCCTTGGCCGGCGGCCTGAAAATTGCCTGGAAGACAAACGTGGGCGAGGGGTGGTCAAGTGTTTCCGTCTGCGGTGACAAACTGTTTACGATGGGTAATGTGAATGACGAGGATGTCATTTACGCCCTTAACGTAAAGGATGGCAAGGAAGTGTGGCGGCATTCGTATGCCTGCAAGGCAGGGGACCATCCAGGCCCCAGGGCCACGCCGGTAACGGACGGCAAGACGGTATATGCTTTGAGCCGCGCGGGTGACCTGTTCTGCCTGAACATTGCGGATGGGAAAGTCATATGGCAGAAGAACGTGCTTACCGAGACCGGCGCACAGAATATCACATGGAGTCTCTCAGGCTCTCCGGTGATTTATGGAGACATGCTCCTGATCAATGTTGGCGAATCAGGCGGCGCTTTTGACAGGAAGACTGGAACCAAAATCTGGGGGAGCAAAGGGAAGGGCGGCTATTCCACTCCGGTTATCTTTAAAAAAGGTACCGTCGATCTTGTTGCGCTCTTCGGCGAGAAGGGACTTTGTATTGTGGAAGCAAAGACCGGGAAGAAGCTGTTGTTTGTCGGCTGGGAAACCAAGTATGATGTGAATGCTGCAGATCCGGTTCCATTTAAGGCCAAGATTTTTATTTCGTCCGGTTACGAAAGAGGGGCTTCTCTTGTCGATATAGCCGGCGCCGAGCCCAAAAACTTATGGGAAAACAAGGAGATGAGAAATCATTTCAGCAGCTGTGTCCTTATTGACGGTTATCTTTATGGCGTGGACGGCAATACAGGAAGACCAGGATCGTTGAGGTGCATGGAATTTGAAACGGGCAGGGTAAAGTGGAGCCAGGGGCTTGGTTTTGGAGGCCTGACAGTTGCCGGGGATAACATCATCATGTTGAACGAGAACGGCGACCTGTTCATTTCCAAGCTTTCACCGGCCGGTTATGAAGAATTCTCGTCGGCCAGGGGAATCTTGAGCAAGCTCTGCTGGACTGCACCGGTGTTCTGCCGGGGCACAATATACTGTCGCAACAGTAAGGGTGACATAGTTGCCATTGATGTCAGCAAATAGCGATGGGAATCAGAACCCCGTGAAAGATGACGGGCCTGAAACGGGGCACGGCATGAAACAATACATCCCTGTGCTGGTTGTCCTTTGCGCCGGCATTATTCTGTCTTCTCTTGTCCTTTCCTGGTGGAAGCGGGTGTCTGAAGCCCGGGGAATTGAAAGGCGGCTGGCACTTCCAGCGGAACTTGCCGAATTCAGCGCAGCTCCTGTCACCACGGAAGAGCCGGTAAAGATAGGTGAGAAATTCAGGAAGTTCGAAGGTGTTCCTTCGAAGCAGCCTGGTTCCTGGCCCCGTTTCCGCGGAGCGAATTCCGACAACATCGCGTCCACGCCTGTGCCGCTGGCCGATACCTGGCCCGCAGGAGGGCCGCCAGTGAGGTGGTCGGTCGACCTCGGCGAAGGTTATGCCGGACCGGCCGTTTTGAACGGATGCGCATATGTGCTGGATTACGATTCTGCTGAAGATGCGGACGCACTGCGCTGTTTCTCGATGGATGACGGGAAGGAAGTATGGCGCCGCTGGTACCATGTGCATATCAAGAGGAACCACGGCATGTCGCGCACGGTTCCGGCCGTGACGGAGCGGTACGTGGTGACAATCGGACCACGCTGCCATGTCATGTGCGTAGACGCAAAGAATGGTGATTTGAAGTGGGGCATTCACCTTGAGAAGGAGTGGGGCACAACGGTTCCCATGTGGTACACGGGGCAGTGCCCGCTGATAGACGGTGACCAGGCGGTCATTGCGGTCGGGGGAAAGGCCTTGATGATGGGTGTTGACTGCGAGACCGGAAAGGTGTTGTGGCAGACGCCCAATCCGAAGAAGTGGCTGATGTCCCATTCGTCGGTGATGCCGGCGACGATTGGCGGCCGGAAAATGTATATTTACTGCGCGATTGGAGGTGTGGCCGGGGTTTCGGCGGAGAGCGATGATTGCGGCAGGCTTTTGTGGGAAACTGAAGAATGGAACCAGCAGGTTGCTGCGCCCGTGCCGGTTTCGATCGGGGATGGGAGAATATTTCTTACCGCCGGCTACGGGGTTGGCAGTGCAATGTTCAGGGTTACATTCGAGTCGGGAAATTATACCGTTAAACAGTTGTACAAACTGGACAAGAAAATATTTGCCTGCGAGCAGCATACGCCTGTTTTTTACAAGGGTTATCTTTACACGGTCCTGCCGGCTGATGCCGGGCCCGCAAGGAAGCAGGCTGTCTGCATGGATCCTGAGGGCAAAGTGGTGTGGGCAAGCGGTTCAGCCGAAAGGTTCGGACTTGGACCTTTCATGGTGGCTGACGGAAAAATGCTGATTCTTGAGGATAACGGTGTGCTGACGATGATCAGGGCCACGGAAAAGGGTTACAGCAGGCTGGCCCAGGCGAAGGTGCTTGACGGCAAGGAGGCCTGGGCCCCGATGGCACTTGCAGACGGGCAGCTGCTGGTAAGAGATTACGGGAAGATGAAGTGTTTGGATTTGAGGTAGTCAATGGGCAAGACAATATGTTCTGGAGAGAAGCATTGTGCATTTCGAGCGGAAGTGCTTTCGCGTCATGCATCCCCTCCGGCTGTGTTGGATCGGATGGCCGGATACCAAAAGTATTCCGGTCACCGATCCGCCTTGCCGGAGTGGCGCCTGGCGCGAAATCATTCCGCTGGGACATCGAAATGCGCAATGCGATTTCCATCGCTCCGAAGCGGAGCGAATTAAGCGTTTGTTTCTAGTTGGCGAGAATTTGAGTGTCTCGGCGTTTATCGGAGGTTAATATTCTGTCTTTAAGCAGGTAGTGGAAAGGGAGCAGGGAATGAGTGTTGAGACTTCGAATATGCGGAATATGCTGATGCTGGGGTTTGTGGCAGTAACGGCGGCAACTGTTACTATCCTCGTGCACAGGCTGCCGTCGGGAAAATGTGAGGATAAGAAGACGGAATGCAGGTATGACCTGGATGCATTGAAGAAAACTGATCCCGGTTTGCTGATACAGGCCGGGGTTTGTTTTGTAAAACCCCGGATGACAAACCTGACGGCACTGGTGGTCGATTCAGTCGATAATATTTATGTCGGCAGCAATTCCGGTATTGAAGTGCTTGATTCCAGCGGTAAGCGTATTTCAGGTTTCCCGGTGAGTGAACGGGTACATTGCCTGGCAGTTATGAATAACGGAGATATCCTTGCCGGGTTGAAGAGCCATGTTGAAGTTTACGGGCAGGATGGATCAAGGAAAGCTGTATGGAAATGCCCTGATCCGAAGGCGGAACTTACCTCGATAGCGGTATCTTCAAACTTCGTGTTTGCTGCCGACTGTGTAAACAGGATTGTCTGGCGATTCTGCATGTGCGGCGATTTGATGGGCCGGATAGGGGACAAGGATAATGATCCGAGAAAGACTGGATTTGTGGTGCCCAGCGCCTTTTTTGATGTGGCGGTTGCTAACGACGGGTCCCTGTGGGTTGCAAATCCGGGTGAGCACAGGATTGAGCATTTTACGGCTGACGGTAAGTTTCTCTCGTTCTGGGGTAAGGCATCTCTTGCCGCGGATGGCTTCTGCGGCTGCTGCAATCCATCAAACATAGCGCTGATGCCGGACGGATCTTTTGTCACCAGCGAAAAACATATTGTAAGGGTTAAGGTTTACAGTCCTGAAGGGAAATTTTCAGGAATTGTTTCGGGACAGGAAGACTGGCAGAAAGAGGCAGTCGGACTGGATCTTGCCGTGGATTCGCATTGCCGGATACTGGTTCTGGATCCCCAGGCCGGAGTGGTTAGAATTTATTCAAAGAAATAACTGGTCGAAGGGGATGAGACGTAGGGGCGGCGCTTGCGCCGCCCGGACGGAATAGCGGGCGCCGTAAACAGCGCCCCTACGGGAGAGGAAGCGGAGAAGTTGGAATGGAACTGTTCGAAAAAAAAGGAAAAGACGGAAAGAAGAACAAGCCGCAGAGCCGGCGTGACTTCATCAGAAGTGTCATGCGTGGTGTTTTCCTGGCCGTTTTTGGCATATTCAGCGGTGCAGTCCTTCTGGGCAGGCGATGTTCAAGGGCAGGCGGTGCGGATAACGGCAGGGCATGTACAGGTTGTCCGGATCTTTCTAAATGCAAACTCGGCTATGATTCCCTGGCCAGGCCCGTCAGTAAGCGGCGGACTGTGTGGCAGCTTGATCCCGCAAAGTGCATTCAATGCGGCAGGTGCGCGACGAACTGCGTGCTTGAGTCGTCCGCGGTCAAATGTGTGCACCGCTTTGAAATGTGCGGATACTGCAAGTTATGTTTCGGTTTCTTCCAGCCCGGCGCCGGTTCCCTTACCAGCGCTGCAGAGAACCAGTTGTGTCCCACAGGAGCCATCAGGCGCAGGTTTGTCGATGAACCTTATTATGAATACACTATCGATGAGTCGCTCTGCATAGGCTGTGGAAAGTGCGTCAAGACCTGCGGTGCGTTCGGCAACGGTTCGCTGGTGCTGCAGGTGCGGCATGACCGGTGTGTGAACTGCAATGAATGTTCTATTGCGCGTAATTGTCCTGCCGGCGCTTACAGCCGGGTTCCGGCAGACCAGCCTTATCTTATCAAGTCAGCCTTAAAGGTCTCATGAGAATACTAGCTGTAATATTCTGCCTGGTGATGTCAACGTTGACGGTTTTCGGGGAGAACCGGTTTCCAAGGCCGCAGTTTGAAAAGGGTTATTCCATGCCGGAAACCGCGGTCCCTGTCCCCAGGTCTGCTCTTCTTGAGAGTCTTGATGTTGCTGTGCTTGTCCTTGCGCTCTCGCTGGCGGCCTGGCTGGTTCTCAGGAAACGGTCGCGAAGGGGTGTTTTCCTGCTGACGATTTTCTCCCTGATTTATTTCGGGTTCTGGCGAAAAGGCTGCATCTGTTCCATCGGGGCAATCCAGAATGTGACATTATGGCTTGTTGATAACCAGTATGCATTACCTTTGTCGGCAGCCGCTTTCTTCGTCCTGCCGCTGGTTTTTGCGCTGATGTTTGGACGCGTATTCTGTGCGGCGGTATGTCCGCTGGGAACACTCCAGGATGCCATGGTGCTGTTTCCCGTAAAAGTACCTTCCCCCGTGGCCAGGGCATTAAGTCTTGTTCCGTATATTTATCTTGGTTTGGGAGTTTTGTTTACTGCGACGGGTGCGGCATTCGTCATCTGCCGGCTTGATCCTTTTGTGCCGCTCTTCAGGATGAGCGGTGAGCTTCCAATACTGATGACCGGCGTGGTGCTGTTGCTGCTGGGAATCTTCGTTGCGAGGCCGTATTGCAGGTTTCTCTGTCCATTCAGCGTTTTGTTGAACTGGATGTCAAGGTTCTCAAAGTGGCACGCGACGATTACACCGGATGAATGCGTAAAATGCAGGCTCTGCGAGAAAGCATGTCCTTTCGATGCCATCCTGGTTCCCAATGCGGGTCAGGTTTCCGAGCCGCGTGTTACGGGTTCGCGCCGCCTTGTTCTACTGCTGGTTCTGCTTCCTTTCCTGGTAATTGGCGGCGGGTGGGCCGGTTCGCGCCTCGATGTAGTGTTCGCACGTGAGAATGCGACGGTCAGGCTTGCGGACACCATCCGGCTGCAGGACCAGTCAGCGCTGAATGAGTTGGCCTTCGAAAGGGAAACTTTTGAGGGCAGTGGAAAGAAGATTGAGGAACTTTACAAGCAGGCTGGTATTTTGCGATCAAGGTTCCGGACTGGCGGCTGGATTTTCGGCGGTTTCACTGGAATGGTTTTTGGATTCTTTCTGATAGGCGGTTCTGTGAAAAGGACCCGTGAGTTTTATGAGCCGGACAGGGGGGCGTGCCTGAGCTGTGCGCGTTGTTTTATGTCATGTCCGAAAGAACGGCAGAGGAATAAGATAATTACGAATTAAGAATATGAAGGAGATGTGATGTAGGGGCGGCGCTTGCGCCGCCCGTGTGAGGGAAGAAAGAGAAGAGCGGGCGCCGACTAGCAGCGCCCCTACGGGGGCAGGCTGAAACTGAATTAAGAATTGAAGATGATGAAGAAGGAGGAAAAATCGGTGAGGTTGTACTATCGCATTCTTGTGGCGACGGCGGTGGTGTCGTGTGCTTTCTCGATACTTGTTGGAATGCAGATGGCGTCTAGCCTGATGACGGTCAAGACGTGGTCACCTTTGAATATGCCGGAGCTTGACCGGCTGCGTGCGGTTGTAAAGGAGAATCCGGCGGATGAAGCCTTGAAGAACAAGGTCAGGGATCTAGATGTTGTTTCAAGGAGGTTTTACTTTACTGGTGTGTTGTCGCTCCGGACCGGCAGTCTTCTCGTGCTGGGCGGGATTGTAATTTTGCTGATCAGCCTTAAAACCATGGCGACCCTGCGGCGCAGGTTACCAAATCCGCTGGAATATCCTGTTGCTCCTGATACAGCCCGGGCGGCTGCAACTGCGAGGTGGGTGACAGGGGGAGTTTGGGTTGCGCTGTTTACCGTGGCGGTAACGGTTGGGGTTTTGGAGAGGGCGTCATCTATCAGCGGCGTATCACCGGCAAACCTGCCGGGAACAACCGCCATTGTTCCTGCTGTTGCGGCTCCTGACGCTGCGGAGATTGCGAAGAACTGGCCGGGTTTCCGCGGTCCTTCTTCTGCGGGTGTTTCTGTCTTTACCAACGTTCCAATTGCCTGGGATGTGAAAAGCGGGGAAGGTGTTTTGTGGAAGGTGAAGGTGCCGCTACCCGGGATGAGTTCTCCGGTGATCTGGGGCAACCGCGTATTCCTCACGGGTGCTTCTGAGGAAAAACGGGAAGTGTACTGTTATGATATTGCCACCGGCACAATGCTCTGGAAAATGGATGTGGATGCGGCGCCGGGCAAAATCAACAGGGTTCCTAAGGTCAGCAAGGATACCGGTTATGCCGCGCCAACTCCGGTGGTAGACGGTGTAAATATCTATGCAATTTTTGCTAACGGCGATATTGCGGCAATTGATTTCTGCTCGCAGAAGAAATGGGCGGTTGCCCTTGGCCTTCCTGATAACAAATACGGCTACTCTGCTTCCCCGGTGATCCATAAGGGCAGGGTCCTTGTGCAATACGACGGCGGTGCAAAGTCTGAACTGATTGCACTTAGCGCGGCAAACGGTAAAAAGGTTTGGAGTACTGCAAGGCCGGTTACCGAGTCATGGCCTTCCCCGATAGTGGCAGAGACGGCCAAAGGTCCGCAGGTTGTTACCGTGGCCAATGAGTGGATCATTGCCTACGATCCTGAGAACGGCAGGGAGCTTTGGAGGGTCAAGTGTCGTGGGAGCGAGGTTGCGCCCACGCCGGTATTCTCCAGGGGACTGGTGCTTGCCTCTGTTACAGCCGATCAAATCTATGCCATACGTCCGGACGGGCAGGGCGATGTATCGAAAACGAACGTGGTTTGGAAATCAGAGGATGGCGTCAGTGATGTTCCTTCCCCCGTGAGCAATGGCGAGCTTGTTTATTTTGCCAGTTCCGCCGGGACCGTGACATGCTTTGAGGTGGGGACAGGCAAAATAATGTGGGACAAGAGCCTTGATGCTGAATTCTATGCTTCGCCATCCCTGGCCGGTGACAGGCTGTACCTGGTGGCGCGGAGTGGAGTGGTTTTTGTTCTCAGGGCAGGCGGGAAGTACGAGGAAATTGCGAAGCTGACGCTGGGTGAACCGAGCGATTGTTTGCCGGCGTTTGCGGATGGCCGGATAATCATGAGGGGAATTACGACGCTGTTCTGTTTTGGCGGGAAAGCGACAGGTGCGAAGGGGATGTGATGTAGGGGCGGCGCTTGCGCCGCCCATGCAGAGAAGAAAAGAGAAGAGCAGGCGTCGCAAGCAACGCCCCTACGAAAAAGCAGGAAGTGCAAAATCATGGATAGCGAGAATAAGACGGAGAATGGCAGAATCGACCTCGGCGTGGTCGATGCTGTTGTGGCGGAGTTTGGCTGCTCGGCTTCTTCGGTTATTCCGATCCTCCAGAAGCTGCAGGAGCATTACCGGTACCTGCCGGAGGCCGCATTGCGGCGGGTCTGCGAGCTGACAGAAATTACACCTGCTTCGATTACTGGGGTTTCAACTTTTTATTCACAGTTCCGGCACAAGCCGATAGGCCGTCATTTGATCAGCATCCGCCATGGCACGGCATGTCACGTCAAGGGTTCGGAACTGGTTCATGATGCGCTGGTGCGCCATCTGAAACTCAAAGACGGTGATGATACGGATGCCGGCGGGGTTTTTACCATTGAGAAAGTGGCATGCCTGGGATGCTGTACCCTGGCGCCAGTGATAAAAATTGACGGGGTAACATACGGGCACCTGACGCCTGATACGGTGCCGCGCGCCATACGGGATTTCCTGGAGCTTGAAAAGAGGCGGATTGTGCCGCGCCATCGTGACCAGGTGCCTGTTACGGCTGAAGGCCTCACGGAAATCCGCATAGGTGTTGGTTCGTGCTGTGTTGCAGGCGGCAGCCAGAAGGTGCGCCAGAAACTGGAAACCGAAGTTATGAGGATTGGCGCGGCGGCTGTGATCAAGCCTGTCGGCTGCGTGGGCATGAGTCACCAGACGCCGCTTGTGCAGATAGTTTCGCCGGGAGGCGAGGCTGTTACATATGCAAAGGTCAGGGAAGAGGACGCGGCGAAGATAGTGAGGAGCAATTTCAAGCCCAGTGGAATCATCAGGAAAATCAGGACAGGTTTGTCGGTTGCTGTTGAGCAGTTGCTTACTGATGAGAGCTGGGAACCGGTCAACCGCTATGCGCTTGACGTAAGGGATGCCCCGGTATGCGCATTCCTGGGGAGGCAGGAACGGATTGCCAGCGAGTGGTGCGGTAGCATGGACCCGCTTGATATCGATGAATATATCGCCAATGGCGGCTTTGGTGCCATGAACAAGTGTCTCGATGCCGGAAAACCGGAAGAGGTGGTGGATACCATTACCCGTTCCGGGCTGCGCGGCCGCGGCGGAGCAGGCTTTCCGACTGGCAGGAAATGGGCGCTTGTCAGGGCGGCCGCCGGCAGTCAGAAATACATCGTGTGCAACGGCGATGAAGGAGATCCTGGCGCGTTCATGGACAGGATGCTGCTGGAGTCTTTCCCGTACAGGGTCCTTGAGGGCATGATAATCGCCGCGCATGCAAATGGAGCCGGCGAGGGAATTCTTTATATCCGGGCCGAATATCCGCTTGCCCTTCAGCGTATTCGCGAGGCTATTTCGAGGATGGAGGCGAGGGGGGTCCTGGGGACGAACATCAGCGGCAGCGGATTTGCTTTGAAGCTCAGGATTGTTGAGGGTGCGGGCGCGTTTGTCAGCGGGGAAGAGACGGCATTACTGGCGGCTGTTGAGGGCAGGCGGAGCATGCCGCATTTCCGGCCCCCGTATCCCGCGGAGAGCGGTCTTTGGGGAAAACCGACAAACATAAACAATGTTGAGACATATGCGGTGGTCCCTTGGATCATAAGGAACGGGGCCGAAGCATTTGCCGCGATGGGAACGCAGACCAGCAAGGGCACCAAGGTGTTCTCACTGGCCGGAAAAGTCAGCCGCGGTGGCCTGATCGAAGTGCCGATGGGGATAACCATCAGGGAGATTGTTGAAGAAATCGGAGGCGGAACGGCAGGAGGAAGGAAGTTCAAGGCCGTGCAGATCGGAGGTCCGTCCGGGGGGTGCATTCCCGCGAAACTTGCTGATACGGTTGTGGATTACGAGGCGCTTGAGGCGGCGGGGTCTATCATGGGGTCAGGCGGAATGGTGGTTCTCGATGAATCCGACTGCATGGTTGATATCGCGCGGTATTTCATGACTTTTACCCAGAGGGAATCGTGCGGCAAATGTACGCATTGCCGGATCGGCACAAAGCGTATGCTTGAGATACTTGACCGGTTATGTGAGGGAAGGGGCGAAAAGGGCGACATCGAAAGGCTGGAACATCTCGGCATGACTACGAGATTCGGCAGTCTTTGCGGGCTTGGAAGGACAGCGCCAAACCCGGTGTTATCGACGATCA
>Ga0172371_10006519_pt1 | contig 16982 bp, 18 predicted proteins | sample Lak12m_FD_114543 | JGI IMG/M metagenome (GOLD analysis project Ga0172371, IMG submission 114543) | Freshwater microbial communities from Kabuno Bay, South-Kivu, Congo - kab_022012_12m | ecosystem: Environmental > Aquatic > Freshwater > Lake | place: Democratic Republic of the Congo: South-Kivu...
AACATCAAACTGATGCAGATGATTCTTCAACTGACTGACAGCATCCGAAGTGTCAAAGGATTTCATAGCAAAGATTACTACGTCTGGGTTCTTCTTTAAACCTGCTTGGATACTATCAGCTATCTCAGGGTATTTTCTTATAAGTGTTCCATCCAACCATTCAAGGCAGAGTCCATCCCTGGCTATCTTTCTTGCCACATCCTCGCGCTCTGCAATAGTCACCCGACAGCCGGCATTTATCAGGGATACACCCAAATAGGTTCCAATTGCGCCAGCACCAATAATCAGATAATTCATTGTTTCCTAAAAAGTGCGACAATCATACCACTGATGTTATCGTGAGCGTCAGCCATACTCCATATACAATTGCTGCTGCACCAGTCACACTTAAAACCAGGTCCACTATCCGTAAGAAAACGATGCCTGGATTAAAGTCGAGCACGATGCTTCGTATACCCAGTAAAGAATGTCCCACGACTACGATCAGGAAGAAGATCTCCATGCCTGCTATCCATGGATTTGAGAAATAATTTACCACATCATTGTAGGTAAGTAGACCGCCTTCAGCCACCAGGTGATTTACCACGAGGTGAATAAGGATTACCAGAAAGACTAAACCTCCTGAAAGCTGTTTAACTAGCCAGATCCATCCATTTTCCCTTTGCCCGTGTGGCATCATAAGACCCCTGCCATTCGCATGCTGAAATATAATCCTGAGAGGATAGCAATTGCCGCAGCGACGATCAACCAGAATCGTTGTCTACCAACCTCAAGTCCAAAGCTGGTGAGTAAAATGCGGATACCGTTGAAACCATGCAGCAAGACTGCCAGAACTACCAGAACTTCCCCCGCGATTATCGCTGGGTGATGAGCTAGTTTCACAAACCCATCATATGCATCGGCTCCTCTGGACAGTTTCCCCAGAACAATCAAATGCATGAACAGGTAAAGTGTCAATCCCAATCCAGCCAAACGATTGACTAAAAACCCCCAATTTCCAGCACCTTTACCCCGAATATCCATCCATTGTATCCATCGCTTACCTGAGGGAGAACCAGGAAGATCATTCATTGGCTACCTCTGTTTCACTTCCTATGAGACTTGAAATTCGCAATGCAATCAATCGCTTGCGCAAATCCATAATACGCCATCCAGGTTCTACATTGGATGGGCAGACCTCTGTGCATGCAAAAACAGAATGGCATCGCCATGCGCCATGCTCATCATCAGCCATTGCCAGGGAGCTATCATTACCTGTTGTCGACCTCAGTTGAATGGCTGCCAGTGCTGCTGGTCCGATATAACCTGTGGATGTCGCTCCTGCCGGGCATGCGCTGATACATAGACCGCATTCAAGACAGTCAACTAACCTTTCAATCTCACCGTGATGACCCCCTGAAGGTCGTATTCCTTTATCCTCCGGGAGAAAGATGGATGGCTGTACCTGACCATAATCGATTTCATCCAACAAACGGAAGAACTGCCCCATATCCACGGCCAGGTCACTGATGACTGGCATATTTCGAAGAGGTTCAATATCCACAGTGCCCCCATTGCGTGTGATGTCCCTAATCCTTGTGATGCAGGTCAGGCGTTCACGGTGATTTACGCGCATACCACAAGCCCCGCAGGTAGAATGGTGGCATAAATGGCGATACACCAGGCTTCGATCCTGATAAGCCCAGATCTGCTCGATCGCATCCAGCACATATTCATCCGGATGGATCTGGATAGGATACCTGGAAACCCAGGATCCTTTGCCGGGTTTATACCTTTGAATTCGTATCGTTAGCTTCCACAGGTCGCTCATGCAATCTCCGGACCGGATTGGTAGAATTTTCGATATGATTCCAGTTCATTCTCTGCCGTACGGCATGGTATGTCCAGCTGAAACTTACTGGTAACTACATCCGCGATTTTTTCGGCCATTGCCCTGCAGGTGGTTGCCTTTCCACCGATCATACTGAACAAACCATAGATGCCATCCGTAGATTCATGGTCATAAACCTTGAAAGTGCGAGCAAGATTTCTGGCTTCTCCTTCAGCTTTGACCAATGGCCGGCTGGACATGAATATTCCGCGGTAACCTGTGGTTCGGATGGCTGGGATCATCTCTGAACCCTGTGCAACCATCTGGTCCACCTGTTCCCGGAGTATCGGAATGTAGTCCACATCAGTTGCTTCAAACGAAGTTGTACCAATGACAACCATACGGCGTTGGGGGAGGATGATATCCCCGTCTCCGGGTTCATTCAACCGATTGATCGTATTCTGACAAAGGCGTTTTTCCACGGCAACCATCACACCCGGAACAGGCTTTACCGGAAGATCGATACCGGCCATCGAAGCAATCTTCCCTGCCCAAGCGCCGGCAGTATTGATCCAAACGTCTGCATGATAATCTAAATGTGTATCGGTGACTCTATCCCAAACTTTTGCGGCGATTACCCGTTTTGTTTGATCTTGAATAAGTTCCTCTACTTCGTTATAAGGATGGAATTTTGCTCCAAATTTACGTGCTGAAGCCGCAAACGCATAGGTCAGCCGCAGTGGATCAAATGTACCATCTTGAACGCAAAAAGCGCGTCGAATATCTGGTGTTACCTGTGGTTCTACCATTAATAAACCCTTGGGGGTGACTTCTTTATACGGCAGAGCACAATCGCGTGCACCACGAATAAAAAGTTCAGCATACTCCTCGTCGGATTCATTCAGAGCGATGAAATATCCTGCATTCGCCTCAATGCATTGCCTGGCGATCTTTCGTAAGATGTTATTTTCAACAATACATTCAATGGCTGATTCCTGATCATGAACACAGTACCTGGCTCCACTATGAAGCAATCCATGCGTTCTGCCCGAAGTACCAGACCCAAGTTCCCCACGCTCCAGCACATCCACTGTAAAACCTCGCATTGCCAGATCATATGCTGTGGCTATACCCGTGAACCCGGCACCAATGATAATGGCGGTTGGTTTTTTTGAAATCATATTAATCCACCCAGTTCATAGTTCTCTGGACCGCCTTCTTCCAACGACTGTACAATCGCTCTCCTTCAATTTCCTCCATGACTGGATGCCAGGTTGCTTGCTGCATCCAATTCTTCTTCAGATCATCTAGATCTACCCAGTAGCCAACCGCCAACCCGGCTGCATAAGCTGCGCCGAGGGCAGTTGTCTCAGCTACTACTGGACGTGTAACGGGAACTTGAAGAATATCTGCCTGGAACTGCATCAATAACGAATTGACAACCATTCCGCCATCCACTTTGAGAGAAGTAAGATGGACTGCTGAATCCGCTTCCATAGCTTCTAACACTTCGCGAGTTTGATATGCGGTAGCTTCAAGGGCAGCACGGGCAATGTGTCCGGCTGAAGCAAATCGGGTTAATCCCAGGATCGCACCACGCGCACCACTTTGCCAATAGGGTGCATACAAACCTGAGAAAGCTGGTACGAAATAAACATCTCCGTTATCTGTTACCCCTCTTGCAAGAGTTTCTACATCAGAGGATGTCTCGATGAGGTGCAGATTATCTCTAAGCCACTGTACCAACGCCCCGGTGATCGCAATGGATCCTTCTAGACAATACACCGGTTTTGTTTTTCCCAATTTGTAACCTAAGGTCGTCAGTAAACCATGGGAAGATTGAATAGCTTTCTCCCCGGTATTCATCAGCATAAAGCAACCAGTACCATAAGTGTTCTTTGCCTCTCCGGGATTGAAGCACGTCTGACCAAAAAGCGCGGCTTGTTGATCTCCTAATATTCCCGTGATGGGAACCCCATCTAAAACATCTTTACAATTGCCATAGATTTCTGAAGAAGAATGGATCGTTGGGAGCATATTTATGGGGATACCTAAAGAATCGAGAATTGACGAACTCCACTGAAGGGATTTCAGATCCATCAACAATGTACGAGATGCATTGGTGCAATCTGTAATGTGCAGCCCGTCGTTCACACCGCCTGTCAAATTCCAGATCAACCAGGTATCTACTGTTCCAAACCGGATATGCCCTGTTTTTACCTCATCCATTAACCCGGGAATGTTCTGAAGGAGCCAGGCGATCTTCGGTCCAGAAAAATATGTAGCTAGAGGTAATCCGGTTTGATTCCGGAATCTGTCCTGTCCACCTTCCTGGCTTAATGCTGCGCACAATGCATCCGTGCGGGTATCCTGCCATACAATGGCATTATAGATGGGTATTCCCGTGCGATCGTCCCATAATATGGTTGTCTCACGTTGATTCGTGATACCAACAGCTGAGATGTCTTTAGCTGTCAGATGGAATTCATCCAGAGCGCGGAATATTACTTCTTTTGTGTTTTGCCATATCTCAAGCGGATCATGCTCCACCCATCCCGGTTTTGGATAAATCTGTGCATGATCTTTTTGAGCAGTGATCACTGGCACACCCTCATGATTAAACAATATGCATCGGGTGCTTGTAGTTCCCTGATCAATGGCAGCGATGTACATACCAACCTCCATTAATTGATCTTTTTACCCCACCCGGGGTTTCCTGCCAGATAAGCTTTACCTTCCATCACCTTTTTCCCAGGGAATTGCAACTGGTCGAGAATTATTAACCCATCTACTGCCGAGATTGCCGGTAAACCATTATAGATATATGGAATCCCCGGCTGATATTTTTCCAAGGGAAACCCATGCGAGCGATGAATCTGGATGATCGTTCCTGCCAATTCGACTCTGGCAACAGGCCATGGTGAGTACGCTCGGACCTTACGAAGGTTTAATTCCAGTGATTGTTGTAAATCCAGCCAGGCATCTTCCTTTTTTATCATTCCCGCATAGGTAGCGCCTTCCATAGGTTGAGATATGCAGCGAATCTTGCCATTCAGGTATCCTGGAAGTGTATCCACTAGTAGCGAGGCTCCAACATCTGCTAATCGAGTGGCAAGTTCCCCGCTCGTCTCTCCATTTAATATCGTTACTTCCTTCTGGTTAAGCATATCCCCCGTATCAATACCCTCATCTATACGCATTATTGTAATACCGGTAACTTCATCCCCGTTTAAGATCGCTGCCTGAACTGGAGATGCACCGCGCCAACGGGGCAATAAACTCGCATGAACATTGATCAGACCATAACGTGGGAGCTCCAAAATAGTTTTTCGAAAGATCTGTCCAAACGCAGCTACAATATATACATCTGCATTCCATTCTTTTAGTTTATCGAGTACGCTAGGATCCTTTAACTTTTCTGGCTGCAGAACAGGTAAACCATGACTGAGGGCGAACTTTTTGACCGGCGGTGCTGTCAGTAACTTGCCCCTCCCTGAAGGCCGATCTGGTTGGCTGACTACGCCAACTACATTGAAATCAGGCAATAATTTTGCCAGAGAGGGAACCGCAAAATCGGGAGAACCAAAAAAGACTACTCGAGCAACCATGGAAAAATTGTAGCATAACTCTATACACAGAGGGGATTAATCGGACTAGCTGCTTGTTTTTTGTGATCCACTTTGTAAAATGAAAGAAACATACTGGAGGAACCCATGAATCAAACAACAAACCCTGAAGTAACAAGTGATGACAAACTGTGGTCATTAGTCAGCTATATCTTCCCCGTTGTCGGTCTTGTATTGTTATTGATCGATGACAAGAAAAACCGTCCATTCATTCGGTACAATGCTGTCCAATCGTTAATGTTAGGCGTAATCTCACTGGTTCTTACATTCGCCTTCGTCGGGTTTTTACTCTGGGTTTACAGCATCTATCTCGGATTGAAAGCCTACAATGGTGAAGTAGTCACCATACCACTGCTGACTGATTTTGGGAAAAGTCAAAACTGGTTATAAATTTTATCGTTTGGTCGTCTACCCTTCCAGTTGGAAGGGTTTTTTATTTCTCATCCCTGACAATTTTCGTCCAGTACCGTATAATTCGTTTAGAACAAGTTATGGACCTACGCCAGCAAAGGAAATTCGAGTTAGAAATCCAGCATGCAAGAAGCTCACGTTCTTGCGGGATGGAAGGCAGAGCCAGGGTTTGTGCCCGCCGCGCAGCCGCGATTCTCGTCCGTGATTACCTCCAGAACCATGGGGGCATTCCAGTGCAGATGAATGATTTGCAAATTCTTTCTCTTCTGGCTAAAAAAGCGCCTTCTTCCCAGATATCAGCGTTACTGACCGGATATCTGGAGCAGGTGGACCCGATGTATCATTTAGCTTCAGGCGCAGATTTGATCGCAGATCTGGATAAACTTGCCACCCTCTTGGGAATCGAAATCAAACCGTACATGACTGAAAATATAGTCATCATTTATGGATCTGACTGGTGTCCAGATTGCTCCCGCGTAAAGCGTATTTTCAGCGAAGCTGGAATCAAATTTATCTGGCTGGATGTTCACTCCAAGCCAGAGTATGAAACCTTTGTTATGCAGACAAACAATGGGTTTTGCAGTGTTCCTACCATCGTATTTCCCGATGGCAGTCTATTGATTGAGCCGTCCAACGAGGAATTAATTCGGGCCATTTCTTCCCATTTTGAGACTTAGTGTAATTCAAGACTCATTTTTCTCCACTGAACCATCCGTGAGGAAAAAAGACCAAATATAACGCAGCAAAGCAACTGTAGCAAAGATGAAGCCGACAATCCCTAAAGAAAGGAATAAAACTGCCGGTTTCCAAGTATTCCTCTCCACCTCAACTCCGGAAGGCTTTACCAATCGCTTTTTTAGAAGGTTTACATAATCTGTTCGTGGGCGATAGATCCGTAACCGGTTTGCCAGTTCACCCTCCAGTAATTCCAGATCTGAAGATTCACTTTTTTCAGTCATCGCACTCTCCTTACTCAAAATCCTCTATATTTAATTCCCCTTTTAAATTCGACAACGTCCGATGATAAAGGCTCTTTATCGCCCCTTCACTCCGTCCCATAATTATGGCAATCTCGGCATTTGAAAGATTATCCACAAATTTCAAGATTAATAATTGTTGTCTGTCAGATGTCAGGTTTCGGATCACCTTCATCAGCGAATCTGAATCCTGATCCTTGATGACAGCCGTTTCGGGCAGATCCCCTTTATGGACGATCTGGGGTTCATCTTCCAGTGGAACGACCTTACTGCGACTATTATCACGATGCCAGTTAGCCACCAGATTGTGGGCAAGCCGATACAACCAGGCCGAAAATGGAACACCTGTATTCTTATAGGATCCGATATGACTATAGGCTTTGAAGAATACTTTGGCGGTTAAGTCTTCTGCCTCATTATTCTGTCCAGTCCGATAATATATATAGTTATAGATACGGGTTACATAGCGTTCATAAAGAATACCAAATGCGATCTGATCGCCTGCGGCAGCTTTTTGTAATGCGTCATTATCAGAAAGGTCCATGATTTACCAAAATAGTTTGTCACATACCAGTATGCAGTATTCGTTGTTACTGAGTATAACATGCCTGATCATCCGCATTTACTCGCCAACAAATGGTATAATCAATTTATCGGGGATGACAGGCTTCGACGGAGGAGGCTGGCCCCGGATTGCGAGCCGAGAGGTACCGATCTCGTTAACTCAGTACAAAAAATCAAGTGCCAACCGCACTTCCTACGCTGCTCTCCCCCTCGCTGCCTAACAGTGAGTGAAGATCAGCCGGTTTCTTCGTGAAGCCGCGTCCGCCTATCCCGCTCACCAGCCGGTGATAGTGTCGGGCGTCAAAAAGTTGGTGTGCCCCGGTTCACGCTGCTAACTCCGGGAAAGAGGGCTTTCGGGCTCAAGCAGCTGGCTGATAACAGCAACGTAAATGAGCTCGTTATCAGTAAGACAAAAACTTTTACTACGCTCGTAGACATCTGACGGTCGAGTCTTTCGGACGCGGGTTCAATTCCCGCCATCTCCACAACAAAAAAGCCCTGGCGGGCTTTTTTGTTCATTCGATCACCTGACATAATATTCCTTTTAGATATTCACTTTCCGGGAAGGCAAGGTGGATCGGATGGTCATCTGCCTGGTGCATGTAGTGGATTATTTGCAGTTCTCTCCCCGCATCTAGCGCTGCATCTGCCACGATCTTCTGAAATAACGATAATGGCACACCCCCTGAACAGGAGTAGGTCATTAATAAACCACCTGGAGCCAGGCACTTGATCCCTTGCAAATTGATATCCTTGTAAGCTCTGGCTGCTTTCTCAACATGCGATGTGGTGGGTGCTAACTTTGGCGGATCCAAAATCACCAGATCGTACTGCCTGCCTGCATCCCTCTCACGGCGAAGTAGATCAAATGCATTACCGCAGATTACACTTGTCTGATCCTCCCTGTATCCGTTCGCAAGGATATTTTCAGAAGCGGCAGTCAGGGCATCCACAGAACTATCCATCAATGTTACGTGAATCGCCCCACCTTTCAATGTATTGACAGCAAAACCTCCGCTAAAACTAAAGCAATCTAGCACTCTTCTTCCTGAAGCAATAGACCGTGCTAATAACCGGTTATCTCGTTGGTCGAGATAAAACCCCGTCTTCTGAGTGTTTCGCGAATGGATCTTGAAGTGCAAGCCGTTTTCGTTGACTTCGATCCCTTGCGGTGGAATAGATCCAAATCGTAAGCCATTCCAGTCTTCCAACCCTTCGAGATGATTGGTATCAGAGGTAGATCTTTCCTCTAAACTGGAACAGCCGGTTTCTGCAACCACCGCCTGAATAAGCACATCCCGCCAGTAATATGCTCCTGCGGTGGTAAGTTGCAGAACCAAATGGCTGCCATAACGATCCAGAATAATACCTGGCAGTCCATCACTCTCTGAAAAGATCAATCGCTGACTGTTCCCTGAAAGATAGGATGGAAGTGTGCTTCTCCGAGTGATGGCTCTTTTCACCCGAGATTGGATAAAAACAACATCAACTTCTTCCTCCGGAGAAAAAGTCCACATCCGGACACGGATCTGCGAATTTGCATTATATGCCCCATATCCAAGGTGTGTACCATCAGAAGCAAATACAGAAACCGTACTGCCCGCGGGTATCTGATCATTGGATACCTTTGCCACTGAAGATGCAAAAAGCCATGGATGTTTCCGGACAAGTGATTTTTCGCGTCCTTTTTGAACCACAATATACGGATTGGCTGATGTCATCCTTCACCAGCCAATTTTCGTAAGGAGGATTCATCAATGACTGGGATATTTAAGGATCTGGCTTTTTCAAGCTTAGAACCCGGCGCTTCACCGAGGACTAGATAGTCAGTCTTCGCGCTAACGCTATCAGTCACTTTGCCACCGCGTACCTGGATGTAATTCTTAACTTCCTCACGCCCCAGGGTTGGCAAGGTGCCAGTAACTACGAATATTTTTCCCAGAAACGGCTGATTTTCACTTGCAGTGATTTGGGTTTCAATAGGATCTATACCAAGCTGGATCAACCGATCGACCAGGTTTCTGTTCTTCTCGTACTGGAACCAGATCTGAACACTGGCAGCGATATTTGGCCCAATCCCTTCCAGGGTCATTAATTCAGCTTGCGTTGCCGTTGCTAGCCTACGGATGGTGCCGAACTTACTCGCCAAGTCTGCTGCCGCGACCTCACCCACATTGTGAATGCCCAGGGCAATGATCAACCGGTTTAGTGGTCGCTTTTTAGATATTTTGATTGCTGAAATCAGGTTGTCTACCCTTTTTTCAGCAAAACCTTCCAGCTGAATGAGTTGTTCGTTTGACAACTCATACAAATCCACGGCATCATGAATAAGTCCAGCTGAGACTAACTGTTCTACGACCTTGGTACCAAGACCCGTGATATCCATTGCTTCGCGGGAGACAAAATGCTCAATATTGCGTACCAATTGCGCCGGGCAGGCAGGGTTCAAACAGAACCAGGCAACCTCTCCTGGAATATTCTCAACCTTGCTACCGCAGGAAGGGCATTCGTGCGGTGGAACATAAGCATTTTCAACCCCTGTTCTGGCATCCAGGATCGGTCCAATCACATAGGGAATCACATCCCCTGCCCGCTTAATCATTACACGATCGCCCGGCCGAATATCTTTTTCGGCAATATAGTCAAAATTGTGCAGTGTGGCTTGCCGAACCACAACCCCACCCACTTCAACGGCTTCGAGTACCGCATAGGGTGTCAATACTCCTGTTCGTCCCACATTCACCCGGATTTCTAAAAGCTGGGTGGATACTTCACGCGCCGGGAATTTTAGTGCGATCGCTCCGCGTGGATCTTTCCCCGATATTCCGAGCTGCTTCCCCAGCTGCAGTTCATCCAATTTAATGACCAAACCATCGATCTCGAATGGAATACTGTCCCTCGTTTTTCCAATCTCCTGGCAATACTGAATCGCTGCATCTAGTGTCGTGAATTTTTTTGCGAGATTTGTGACCGGGAAACCCATTTGCATCAGATATTGTAGTAATTCCCACTGTGTGGCGGGGGTTTCCTGAGAACTGTAGACAATATCGTAGGTGAGTATTGTCAGAGGTCGGCTTGCTGTCAGGCTGGCATCCAATTGACGAAGAGAGCCTGCGGCTGTATTCCGTGGATTTAAATATGTTTTCTCGCCACGTTCCTGTAATTCCTGGTTCAGTTTATCGAAGGCTGCAACAGGGATATAAGCTTCTCCCCTGACAACCAATCGGGCAGGAGTGGTACCGGCATGTTCATCCACTGGAATACGCAGTGGAATGGAGCGGATGGTTCGTATATTATTCGTGACATCCTCTCCGACCTGGCCGTCGCCCCGTGTTGCGCCTTGTGTGAAAATGCCATTTTCGTAATGTAGTACAACCGTCAGCCCATCAATCTTCGGTTCGACCACAATAGCGGAGTGTGCGACACGCGGATCAAGCTTAATCATCCGTTCAAACCAGGCTTTTACATCATCCGCAGTAAACGCATTTGCCAGGCTGAGGATAGCCACGGGGTGGTTCACTTTTGCAAATTTATCTTGAACCTGACCATTGACCCGCCGGCTGGGGGATGTTGCATCCACCCAGTCTGGATGGGCTTGTTCGATCTCACGAAGGGATGCAACAAGACGGTCATATTCTGCGTCGCTGATGACAGGCGCATCCAGCACATGATAGCGATAGTTATGGTATGCCATTGTCTTTAACAAATTCTGATACTTCTGATACTCTTCGCTCGTATTCATCAATAAGCACCTGACTTTCTGGTGGTTTGTTATTGTATAATTTTAATGTCATTGTACCGAAGTTTCACCCAGCAGCCAAGAGAAGGAGAAGCTATGAAGATCATTGGTAAGATACTCACCGCCATATTCTTTGTTTTCGGTGTTCTATTTATTATCGGTTCTGTTAACACGCCAAATCCGGGAGGGACATTTATTACAGGGGTTATTTTGCTGGTAGTCTGTCTGGCACTGGGCTTCTTCTCTTTCCGAAAAACCCCTGCTCCGGTATCAAATGATCAGAATATCACTTATAAGATCGATATGCCCGCGAATGTGGCCATGGATGCCATGAAATGCCAGGCTTGCGGAGGAACATTATCCCCTAAAGATGTAGTGATGGTCGCCGGCGCACCGGTTGTCACATGCCCTTTCTGCCACTCCACCTATCAATTAACTGAAGATCCCAAGTGGTAAAGATGAATAGAGGAAAAATGAAAAAAGCCTCGATCGTACTGCTACTAAGTATTCTACTTTCATTGCTTGTGCCGTTATCAGTTTCCGCACAATCCTATTATTTCTCAGTTGATTCGGCACGGATCGATGCCTATTACAACGACGACGGATCGATGTCTCTCTCGTATGTCTATGTATTTACCAATCAACCTGAGGGACTCCCGATCGATTATGTGGACATTGGCTTACCCAACAGTAATTTTAATCTCTCTGATGTCAGTGCCGAGATCGATGGACGCCCCCTTACCGATATCCAGGAAGCTGACCCTTCCTACCTGAATGGCACTGACAGTGGTGTCACAATCGGCCTGGGGAATTTTGCGATCCAACCTGGAAAAACCGGTATTTTTAAATTACAGGTAAACCGGATCAACCAGGTGATGTTCACCTATAACAATCAAACGAGTAAAAACTATGCCAGCGTTCGTTTCATGCCCAATTATTTCGGGTCTGATTACTTGAAAGGGACTACTGATCTGCAGGTAACCTTCCATTTACCCATAGGTGTGCAACCAGAAGAACCACGCTGGGAGACGGTTCAATCGGGCTGGCCAGGAAATTCTGAACCAATAACTGGATATGATGAGCAAGGCCGGATCATCTATACCTGGAGCAGTCAAGCCGCAAGTAGTAGTAACCGGTATGAATTCGCAGCGGCCTTTCCGGCTTCTTACATCCCACCTGAACAGGTGTACAACCCTACAATTGCTTCTTTTGATCCAGCAATGCTGGTTTGCATCTGTATTGTAGGAATTTTCCTCGCCATCATCGGGTATTCCTTTTATTACGCGATCTGGGGAGCAAAGAAACGAAAAATGCAATATCTACCTCCTAAGATTTCTATTGAAGGTCATGGTATTAAAAGAGGTCTCACGGCGGTGGAAGCAGCGATCCTTATGGAACTGCCTATGGACAAGGTGTTAACAATGGTACTGTTTGGGGTATTAAAAAAAGATGCCGCAGAAGTAAAAACCAGGGAACCGCTTGAGATTACCGTGAATTCACCACTCCCCGATGGGTTGCAACCATACGAGCTCGAGTTCCTGGGTGCATTTAAATATCCAGATGCCCGCGAAAGGCAGAAAGCCATGCAAGAAGTTGTGGTCGGGCTAGTCAAATCGGTTACTGAAAAAATGAAAGGCTTTAGTCGAAAAGAAACCATAGCTTATTATGATGGGATCAATAAACGTGCCTGGGCCCAGGTAGAAGCGGAAGGAACTCCTGAGATCAAAAGTCAGAAGTTTGACGAAAATCTGGAATGGACCATGTTGGACAAGGACTATGATGGCCGGATGAAAGAAACCTTTAGCCAGGGGCCAGTTATCCTTCCGCGTTGGTGGGGAGGATTCGACCCGGCGTATCGAGGTACAACGATCCCGCGTGCTCCTCTTTCTACTAGCACTACTGGAGGTGGTTCCTCCAAGCCAATCTCGGTATCGATGCCATCCCTGCCGGGCGCAGCTTTTGCGTCTTCGATGGTTAGTGGTATTCAAAACTTCGCCTCAGGTGTGGTCGGAGACATCACCAGCTTCACTTCCGGCATCACGAATAAAACTAATCCTCCCCCGCCCCCGTCCCAATCGTCTTCACATAGCAGTGGCGGTGGCGGAAGATCCTGCGCATGTGCCTGCGCTTGTGCTGGCTGTGCCTGCGCCTGTGCCGGTGGGGGTCGTTAAGGAGTCTGATGCCAACGAGACTCAATACTGCCGAAGTGAATACCCCCTGGGTTTGGAGATTACTCCCTAAACGGGCTCAAATGCCTTCTGCCGGTTTGCATCATTACCGATTGGATTTTCCAGAAGGTTATTCGCGCGTTCATCTGCGGATCAACCCGGATCTAACCGGTTGCCTGGTTGTTGATGCTGCTCAAATGATCCACCTGAATCAAGCCGCTACTTTGATCGCCTACGATCAGCTTGAAGGACGCGATGTAAAACAGATCACCGGCAGGATGCAAAGACTCTTCAATGTTACTCCGGGTGAATTACGATCGGACATCCTTGCAACTACCCGTCGGATTTCTGAACTGGTCCGACCCAACGGGTTATGCCCTGTTCACGAGCTGGAACTAGATATCAGCATGCCTTTTACTGCCGAACTGACTGCTCCATACCGGATGGATCTGGCTCTTACTTATGCATGTAATAATGACTGCCATCACTGTTACAATGCCCGACCACGGACATTTCCATCCTTGGATACTGCAGGCTGGAAAAAAGTGATCGATCGCATCTGGGATCTCGCTATACCGCATATCGTTTTCACTGGTGGTGAGCCAACTTTATATGAAGATCTGCCAGTTTTGGTTGAATATGCTGAAAAGAAAGGGTTGATCACCGGGATCAATACCAATGGCCGTCGTCTGGCAAGCAAGGGGTATCTGGATCGATTAGTGAATGCGGGTTTGGATCACATCCAGATCACGCTAGAATCTCACCTTGCCGAAATTCATGATGATATGGTTGCCTGCCATGGAGCCTGGCATCAGACTGTCGACGGCATTCGCTCAGCACTGGCTACCCGACTGTATGTAATGACTAATACCACCATGCTCAGGCCCAACAGTCCATTCATCCAGAAAACCTTGGGCTTCCTATCAGACCTGGGGGTTCCAACAATTGGATTGAATTCCCTCATCTACTCAGGTAAGGGTGCCAATGTGAATAATGGTTTAATGGAATTTGAGCTTGAACCCTATCTGGCTTTAGCCAAACAGCACGTAGAGAAGACTGGTCAAAAACTCATCTGGTACACTCCCACTCAGTATTGCCAATTTGACCCGGTTACACAGGAACTTGGCATCAAAGGTTGTTCAGCTGCCAGATATAACATGTGCGTTGAGCCGGATGGCGCTGTGTTACCTTGTCAATCGTATTACTCACCTCTGGGGAATATTCTCAAGGATCCCTGGGAAAAGATCTGGCATCATCCGCTTTCAGATAGTATACGCAGTCGGTCATCGCTTCCACAAAAATGTGAAGGCTGTGCCGTGGTAACAGAATGCGGCGGCGGCTGCCCTCTGGCCTATATTCCAGGTTTAGCTGTCACTGATTCGTGTATGAAAGAGAGGTCATAATGGCGCAATGGTTAGATAACCTCATCAATTTCTTTTCAAAAGGGATCTCATCCCCGCATCAGCCAGCGGGTTTCTTCAGTTATCAATCACCAGGCAATCAGGTTCCATCCTTCCGCCTTCACTTACGACTGGAAGGGGATGGGACCGGTTTATTGATTATCAACGCGCATACAACCCTGCATTTAAACCAGACAGCTGCCGAATACGCCTATTCATTCGTCCAGGGCAGATCACCACAGGATACAGCCAGGGAAATGAGCCAGCGGTACAAGGTGTCTGCCGACCAGGCACTGGCGGATTATCAGAATCTAATGGATACAGTGAAACTTTTATCGACCTCGGAGGATATCGATCCAATCACATATCTGGGAATTGAACGGACAGACCCATACCCACGAAGTCTGACTGCTCCCTACCGACTGGATTGCGCGCTTACGTATCGAACCTCAAACATGGAACCCAGTGAGGTTCCCACCCAACGGATAAAACGCGAGCTTCTCACAGGTGAATGGATAAATATTCTGGATAAATCCTGGCGGGCTGGTATTCCCCATGTGTTATTCACAGGCGGTGAACCAACCACTCGTCCCGATCTGGATCAGTTGCTCACCCACGCTCAACATTTAGGGATGGTAACCGGTTTATTGACGGATGGAATAAAACTATCCGATTCTGATTACCTTCATGGTTTACTGCATAGTGGATTGGATCACATCATGATTCTTTTGAATGACCGTGATGAGAATTCGTGGGATGCGATCAGAGATGTACTGCATGAAGATATCTTCCTGACAGTACACATAACATTGAATAAAACAAATACCAGCCGTTCGAATGAGATACTCCATCGACTGCAAAAGATGGGAGTACTTAACCTCTCCATTACTGCTGCAACAGCGGCTGAAAGCCAGGTGGTGAAGGATCTGGCGAGTACTGCCGCCAGTTTCGGTATGAAGCTAGTATGGGATATTCCTGTGCCTTATTCCTCCTTCAACCCTTACCAGCTTGAGCGCGAAGACGAACACTTGATTGAAGGCGCTGGTAAAGGATGGCTTTATGTGGAACCTGATGGTGATGTTCTCCCCGTACAGGGTGTAACAAAAGTGATGGGCAATCTGTTAACGGATGACTGGTCTGCCATCTGGAAAAACCGCTCTTTCGTGTAATTTTTAATGCTTTCCCTCGAACAGTGGCACAAACGGTACCGGCAGCAAGCTGAATGGACTTTTTCAGCGCGTCAACGGGCATATCAGTTATCGAAATTAGGATCTGCCACGGCTATTTTGGATGTTGGCAGCGGAACCGGGGTTCTTGAGGAAGAATTGGCCAGCCTGTCAGAAGTCTGCGTCACCTGTGTGGATCTTTCTCTGGATAATTTGTTTTTCCATCAAAAGAAAAACATAGCATCGTTGGTGAATGCAGATGGACAGCATTTACCATTCAGAAAAAATACTTTTGATATAGCGCTCTGTCATTATTTGCTGCTCTGGCTTTCAAATCCTCTGGCTGTTTTGCGTGAAATGACACGCGTAATCCACCCTGGAGGTTACGTGATCGCTCTGGCTGAACCGGATTATGCGCACCGTATCGAATATCCGCAAGAATTGCAGAAGTGCAGCAATATGCAACGGATGGCTTTGATTGAGCAGGGAGCAAACCCGGATATTGGTCCTTCCCTGGGTCAACTATTTTTCTCAGCTGGTCTACAAGTTATAGAGATTGGATTGACAGGCGGAGAATGGCACCACAGTGGGCCTACTGAGGATACACAACTCGAATTTCTTGTAACCCGGGCGGATATTGGGACATTGGCTACTCCGGACGAACTAGCGCGATGGAGGGAATTATCCAACTTGTCTTCCATGCAGGGCAGAAGGGTTTCCTTCCTTCCAGTTTTTTATGCTGTTGGCCAATTAATACCTTGAACTCAGGCAGGATTTAGCCTTGATAAAAATAGTAATCATGGTATCATTCTGCCTGTTCAGAGATCGGGGCGTGGCGCAGCCCGGCTAGCGCGCTTGCATGGGGTGCAAGAGGTCCCGGGTTCAACTCCCGGCGCCCCGACAGAACACAGACCGCTATCACGCATGGCGGTCTTTTTTTTTAGGTTCCGGGTCACCATCGAGGTATTCATCAACTCCCGGCGCCCCGACAGAACACAGACCGCTATCACGCATGGCGGTCTTTTTTTTAGGTTCGGGTCACCATCGAGGTATTCATCAACTCCCGGCGCCCCGACAGAACACAGACCGCTATCACGCATGGCGGTCTTTTTTTTAGGTTC
>Ga0172371_10006521_pt1 | contig 16978 bp, 14 predicted proteins | sample Lak12m_FD_114543 | JGI IMG/M metagenome (GOLD analysis project Ga0172371, IMG submission 114543) | Freshwater microbial communities from Kabuno Bay, South-Kivu, Congo - kab_022012_12m | ecosystem: Environmental > Aquatic > Freshwater > Lake | place: Democratic Republic of the Congo: South-Kivu...
ACAAATTTATGAAGTTCAACAGAAACTCGATAACCAACCAAGAAAACAACTTGGATACAAAACACCCCACGAGATCTCGTCAGAACTCATGGGGGTGGTGCATTGATGGGTTGACTAGAGGGGATATCACAACTCTTTCACACTCTTTATCGTCTTTGGAGTCACGGCTTTTTCAACACCCATACGTTTGGCTTCGGTGACGCGTTTATCAACAGCCATCACATTGCGAACTTCACCGCCAAGGCCAACTTCGCCAATGTACACAATTGGTTCTTCATCGGTTTTGTTTTTTGCCGCGCTCATGATGGCCGCACAAACCGCCAAATCAGCAGCCGGTTCTTTGAGTTGCATACCACCAACCACATTTACATATACATCGGATTCGCCAAGATGCAATCCGGCGCGTTTGGATAAAATCGCAATGAGCATTTGCAATCGATTTTGATCCATCCCATTGGCGCGTCGCACTGGTGTTCCATAAAAGGATTTTTCCACAAGTGCCTGAACTTCGACGAGAAAAATGCGAGACCCTTCGCGCACGGTCGCAATCACAGACCCGGCAACATTCACACGCTCGGACAAAAATCGCGCGGATGGATTTTCAACCGCTTTCATGCCCTCTGCGGTCATTTCAAAAACGCCTATTTCATCTGTGGCACCAAATCGATTTTTTGTGGCTTCCAAGATGCGCAGTTCGTGGGACGGTTCGCCTGTGAGTGAGAGCACGGTATCAACCAAATGTTCCAAGGTTTTTGGTCCGGCCACGGTGCCGTCTTTGGTGACTTGGCCCACAAGCAAAAGCGAAATGTTTGTGCGCTTGGCAAGTTCAAGTAAACAAGATGTGGCATAACGAACCAAGGTGGGGGAGCCGGCTTGGGCATCAATTTGATGGGAATAAAGGGTTTGAACAGAATCGATGATCACAAGCGCAGGTTTCTCTTTTTCCAAAGTGGCAACAAGTTCTTCTACCGAGGTCATTTCCAAAAAAGAAATGAAATCAAGTTCTACATGCAGTCGATCAAATCTGGATTTGAGTTGTTGAGCGGATTCTTCGCCAGATACATACAAGACAGGTGTTTGTGTGCTTGCTATATATCCTGCAATGCCGGCCACAAGCGTTGATTTTCCAATGCCAGGTTCGCCGGCAATCAGTGTAAGTGAACCTTTGACGATTCCGCCACCCAATACACGATTCAATTCAGCATCCCCAATGTTGATACGATCTTGTTCGTTTTGTGCTTTCAAGTTTTTTAATTCCGTTGGAGATTTTGCTTTTGCCTTTGTGACAGAAACAGAAGACGAGCGTGCACTCGTCTCCTCTTGTTCTTGAATCGTACCCCAATGTTGGCATTCCAAACATCGCCCGGACCATTTGGTACTTTGTGCATCACAGTTTGTGCAGATGAACATATTATTTACACACACCCTCATCTAAACTTAGGCCATTTGGCTGACTTGAACATTCTTGTTCTGTGCTAACATTTACTTTGCTTCCATCTTGAAGTGTACAGCAATAAACCGAAGGTTTTGCTTTGGCTTTAACCTTGTCTGAAATTTGTACCTTTGATTTTCCTTTTTCGCAAGGACCAAGCCATTCAAAGTGCATAGCATCACAGATCACTCGATAATCTCCACCCCATCTAAAACCAGCGCCTTTCATAGCATTGATAAAAGATGCGGGCATGTCGGTTGGACAAGGGACACCTGGGTGATCTTTTTTCCATTTTGGATAGTTTCCATTTTGTTTTGGATTGAAATCAATAGCAACACCGAATGAGTGAAGGCTGAGCTTTTCAGGAGCGTTCGCGTTTTGGCGCCAGTTCCAGGTTCCTGATCCGTTTTTTCCTTTGTGAAATTCATATCCAGAGGAGGCAATGGCTGCTGCGGCAGCTTGAAAAGCCGGAAGGGCAAGTTTGTGGACCATGAATGTTCGGTCTAATATTTTCACTTTTACCAGTTGGCTTTTTACTTCTGTTTTTGTGGAACCAAAAACCTGCATGAAGCATTGAATTCCTTGAGATTTCCGGATGACGTTTTCTGAAACTGCTGAATCAAGTACCTGCTCGGCGACATTTTGTAATTCAAGCTCTCTCAAAATCGTTAATTGTGGATTGACTGTGTATAAAATCATATACACGCTAAGCAATAACACAAGTCCTGTTGTTGCATTTGTGATCCGTTTTTTTGCTTCCGCTGATTTTCCGGATCCAGAAGCAAGCACATATTGTAATCCTGCGACCATGAGCATCACAATCGCAATAGTAACGGAAATGGTAATGAGATATTTGTAAATCGCATTCAGATAATCCGCAAGAAAACTTGTTTTGACAGATGTTGGTGTGACAATCGCTTTTGAAAAGGTGAGGTTTGGAATTTGAACATTTAATATTGGCGCGATGGTTTCTTTTGGCACGCTTGTTTCTGATTTTGTCGCGTCAGCAGATTTTGCATCAGATTCTGCTTTTGCTCCTTTCAGCCACACGTTGTGTGCGGCCATGCAAGCGTTTTCAACAACAGCCGCATCGCTTCCGGACCCGAATTTTGCATCTTTAAAATTTTTTTCTCCGGCACAAATCAGATTACAACCTTTTTCATTATTCGTACCCATCGGCAATGATTTTTGCAAACAGTCCCCATTTCCATAGTAGCAAGCACAAAAATCACCAGCGGCAAAAGCCGACGGTGTACATAATTGGAACCAAAAAACAAAGAAAGAGACAACAGCAATCTTAATAAACGTTTTTGAGAATGCCATATTTATAGCTTCTAGGGTGTTTCTGTTTTTTCGTCCGCAGCATCAGCTGTTTTTGAGGTGTCCTCCTTAACTTTTCCGTCCCACAGACAATTTTTTTTCATCACATTTACCAACATACCAGCATATCCTTGGGCAGTGGCATAGCCACACGCCTGAACAGCATATGCGAAAGCTTCTGGGTTCCCCCCATATTTTTCTTTTGCTCCTTTGAAACATCCACGCTTTTCGTAAAAGTTGATAAGAGGTCCAAATGGATTGCTCTCATCCGGTTTTAGAAAACATGAATATCCATGAACGGCTGTGTATCCTTTTCCTGCTTTTTCTCCTTTGCCGCAATCCGCACCATCAGGGGGGCTTCCTTTTCCTGGGGCGGCAGGGGGAAGGTGTTTGCTTCCTGGTTTCACGCACTCCCAGGTAAATCCGTTTCCACAATTTGGTTTAGATTCACAGGCCAACTCATCAATTTTTGATTGATCTCCTTTGGCTGATGATAAAAATGAACCACATTTGATACCAAAGGTTTTTCCTTCCACAATCCGTTGGGCCAATAATACAGCCGCAGGATAACCATATTTTTTTTGTATGGCAAAGGCGGCATCGCGATCAGCTTGAGAGGTTAATTTTTTGTTTCTGCTTGATTGTGATCCACAAGAGCTGGCTGGTGGGACGGTTGGTTCATTAAATTTTGGCGGTGCTTCAGCAAAATCTTTCAGCATTTTTTTTCCAAACGTTCCTGAAACAGCACGTTCCTCCGGGAGGGGTTGTTCTGGGATGTTTTGGAGACGTATGGTTTTTAATAAAACCAATTGTGGATTCACTGTATATAAAATGAGGTATACACACAAAAGAAGCACAAGCCCAACCGTTGCATTTGTAATGCGTTTTTTTGCTTCAGCAGCTTTCCCTGATCCAGAAGCAAGAACATATTGCAATCCTGCGACCATGACCATCACGACAGCAATCGTAACAGAGATCTTGATAAGGTATTGATAAACAGCCGAAAGATACTCAGATAAAAAACTTGATTCAACAGAGTTTCCGGAAACAACAGCCGGAGAAAATGTTAGATTTGGAATTGGGACGTTGAGAATGGGTGCAGCCAGCTCTTTTGTATTTGATGGTTTTCCGCTTGTCTCTTTTTCTTTTTTTTCTTTGAAAACAAGTTCATGCGCGGCCGTGCATTTTGCTTGCTTTACATACAGATCCACAGCAGAATTTGTGTAGTCTGCTGATGCATAATTTCCCATCAATCCTTTTTTACACGTTGTTTCACACCCTGCTTGATTATCGAGCGGATACTTAACTGGCACTTCGCCACAATCATTGTTGGTTCGGTAACAACCGCAAAATGAACTCGCATACACCGGTGAAACCATCAGAAAACAAAAAACAAAAGCCATGAAAACAGAAAGATATTGCCTCATGGGTTTTTGTTTCAACATACTTATTTTGTTGGTGCTTTTTGTTTGTCCAAAGCGGTTTGAATGGCGCGGATAAGATCTTCCGGTGTTTGGGTACCAATCAATAATTCATGGTCAATATATAAAGCCGGTGTTGCGACCACACCAAGTCCGATTCCTTCCTGTGTATTTTTTTTGACAAGCGGAGCTGTGTCGTCGTTTTCTAAACATTTTGAAAAAAGACTCTCGTTTAATCCAAGTTCATTGGCAATGCGTGGATATTCCGCTGGGGTTAAAAACGATTGGCGATTAAATAATTGATCATGATATTCCCAGAATTTTCCTTGTCGTGCTGCACACTGAGCCGCGATAGATGCTTTTGTTGCATTTGTATGCACGGATTCGTTTGGCATGTCTTTCCAAACCAATCGCACCTGATCCGGAAATGTGTTCAGAGCAATATCAATAATTGGATTTAATTGTTTGCATGGAATGCATTCAAAATCTGCATATTCAACAATGGTTACCTTGGCATCCTTTGCTCCGCGCCAAGGATCAAGAAAGGTAATACTTGGCTCTTGAATTTTTGCGGTTTCGGTCGAGGCCTTTTTTGGGATGGGGATTGGAAGGTTTCGGTAATAGAAAAAAATAAATATGCAAAGTCCAATAAATCCAATGGTCACAAAAGCCAACATGCGTTCTTTCATACGATTATTTGAGCTTGATGAGTTCAAGCTGACCGGTTATGGCGTTTGTAAAATAAAGGGATGTACCATCTTTGCTCACGGAAACCTGTTTCATGGTTTTATCTGTTTCCGGAATGGCCACAAGAGTGGTTTGACCAGTGTTTACATTGATTTTATAGACAGAATCCGGAAGGGTTTCGTACAAAGATGGTTGAAATCCGGCATTGTCCGGAAGATTTTGCGGAACCGCGCAATAGATTTCCGTTCCAGAAAACCAGCTACATTTATCCGCCCATGTATTCAGGCTTAGGTTTTTTCTATTTTCTCCCATGCTGGATGAGGTTGCGTCCGTAATCCACAACAGTGGTTTGTTGCTGCTGTATTCTCCGTACACGGAATACAACAGTTTGCGTCCATCCGGTGACCAAGAGGGGATGAATCCATTTCCTTCGAGTACCAGTCCTTTGAAATTTTCTTTGTTTTTGCCGATAGGATAAATAATTTTTCGATCAATGCCACCAGGTGTTGATTCACCAAGAACAGAGGATGTATCCGCAAATCCAATCACCTGATCATTTGGTGACCAACTTACCTCAACCTTATCTCCATTTTCTCCAAGCTCTTGAACCGGCACAATGTTTGATCCTGAATCATTGGCAACCACAAGCCATCGGTTGTTTGGATCAAGCCCAATGCTTTTGGCTTCAAGTTGATCCGATGTTGGGGAAAAGCTAAAGTCCTGCCAATGTTTTGGTAAGGTAACTTGCGTTTCTTTTTCAAAATCGTAGACAACATTTGATCCATCCGGAAATTCCAATACAGCTTTTTCCGCATTGCGATTCCATGAAACGTTTTCGATTTCCGGAAATGTTTTATCTGAAAGTTTTACAATTTCACCGGATTTACTGATGGAATAAAATCGCCCATCTGACTTGTTGTAAAAGTTCATGTTTTTTCCATCTGAACTCAATGTGGCCGCAGAAACTTCGGATGAGGTGAGCGAAGTTGTTTGAGTAAGGCCTCCGGCAGCAATGGCAGAAGCTTGTGGCAAAGCCCCGGCTCCTTCTTGTGTGCCTTCCGTGGTCGATGGTGCTCCTTCTCCTGCTGATGGGAGTGTACCAACTGATGGTAATTCTCCTTCTGTTTGAGGGGTGGTTTCTTGCGTGGTTGGTGTGGATCGGAAAAACATGAAGTAAAGAGCAAATCCAATCGCAAACACAGAGGCGATGAACCCAGCAATAAGTAAAAGACGTTTGGTGCGTTCGTTCATATTTAAAGAGGTGAAGTCAGCCCCATTATATTTTCATAAATAAATTTTACGAGGAAAAGGGGAGCAAGGGCAGGGCTGATCCAGAGCAAGACAATGACAAGATTTAATGCAACAATGGTTAAAAGCGCCAGAACCAAGAGAATATCAGCGGTTATCACCAATCCTTTTAGAAAATAATTTCCTTTATCCAAACTGTCGAGCAAAGGGATGGGTGCCCATTTTAATTCGCCAATCATGGGGATTTTTTTTCCAAGAAACATTTGCGCGTTTAGGTACCCCAACGTGAACAAATCAATAAAAAAGGTAACAATCAAAGAAACACCTCCGGTACCAAGATCCAATGCCGAGGACACTGAGTTGGCTACATAGGTTGCTCCGCGAGAGATCATTTGTTTTGTTTGTTCATCATCTTGTCCGGCCATGCCCCCAATGGCCCCCATGGCTTTTTGTGCGGCGGCCATTTGAGGATTACGCTGCATGAGTTTTTGTGCCATGGAATTCATGAGTCCTCCTTTTCGACTTGATTCAGTGTCAGGATTTTCTTCTCCTCCATCTGCATTTTCTTCCTCTTCCTGTTCTTCATCAGCTCCAGGTTTTTTTGCCGGCGCTGCCGGATTAACCGGAGGGTTCATTGGATTCATTGGCTTATTTCCCAAAGGTCCACCCATGCCAATTCCTCGGTTCATGGCTGAAAACTGATTGTTCATCAAGGTAGATTTGCGTTTTGCAGGGGAGTCAGATTGAGCATCAGATGATGGTGTCATGTTTTGTAATTGACCACCTCTTCGTGATTGCATGAGTTGGCTTTGAATTTTACGTTCTGTGTTTGCGGCAACCTTTGATCCGGCTTGTCCAGCCTTTTGTGCACCAGAAGCAACCGCCTTGGTAGCGGTTGATCCGATTTTTGCGGCTCCTGCGCCGACCCGAGCGGCTCCTGCGGCAAGGGCTGGTAACACCATAAATTTACTTTTGTTTGCTCAAACGCAATGATGTTCCGGAATGGATCATCTTCCATGATCCGGAATGTTTTTTCTTGGTCATGTGGTCGGCAAGAAAACTTTCAACATGGGATTGAATCGCATGTCGAATGGTTCGTGCGCCGAATTTTGGTTCCACTTGATCCACAAGAAATTTTACCACAGAATCGGAAAATGTGAGAGTGATGTTGTGGGTTTTTAATCGATCTGAAAGTTCGTGAAGATGCTTTTTGCAAATCTGTTCCAAAACAGAACGATCCAATCGCTCAAATAAACAGGTTTCATCCAAACGGTTTAGCAATTCCGGACGGAATTTTTCTTCCAATTCTTTTCGTACATCCGTTGGTTTCAGTTTTTGTGGGCTTGAGGCTTCAAATCCGACCGGAGAAACATCAAACGCTTCAAGTCCCACATTGGATGTGACAACCACGATTGTATTTTTGAAACTGATCACTCGACCGGTGGCGTCTGTGATTTCACCTTCTTCTAACATTTGCAACAAAAGATTTTGAACATCTTTGTGCGCCTTTTCAAGTTCGTCAAACAAGACAACACTATAAGGTTTTTGCCGAACCCGATCTGTTAAGTGAGCCTGTTCTTTGTAGCCAACATATCCGGCCGGGGCGCCGATCAATTTGGACATGGTAAATCCTTCGGCGTATTCGGACATATCAAGCCGAATAAGATGTTTGTCGCTTTGGAAAAAGGTTTTTGCTATGGCTTTTGCCAATTCGGTTTTTCCAACGCCGGATGGGCCAAGAAAAAGAAATGATGCAAGTGGTCGATGTGGATGGATGAGACCGGATTTTGCGCGAGCAAGGGCACGAGAAACCGATGTGAGCACCTGGTTTTGCCCAAGAATGTGTTTTTGCAGGTTGGCAAGCAGAACATCTTGCGATGTTTGAGATTGATGCAAAAGATCTTCTACCGGAATGTGAAACAAACGCGAAATAATGTGCGCGATTTCTTGACTGGAAATGGTGGAAACGGTTGATGATTCTTTTGGAGTCGGGGATTGTTCAATGAGTTGTTGCAAGGATTCCTCCTTTTGTTTAAGGGTCATGGCTTCTTCAAATCGCTCTTGCTCAATCGCCTCGCGTTTTGCTTTGCGCAACTCTTCAAGCTCATAAGCCAAAAACCGCTTGTGTTCGGTTGGTCCAATGTCGGTTTTGCGCATGCGAGCGCGAGCCGAAGCTTCATCGAGCAGATCAATGGCTTTATCCGGCAATCGTCGGTCTTGAATAAAACGGGTGGATAATTTTACCGCCTGTTCAATGGCATCCGGTGTGATGCGCACTCCATGAAACGATTCATAATACGGTGCCACACCTTGCAAAATTTCTATGCTTTTTGATTCATCCGGCTCATCAATCAACACAGATTGAAAGCGGCGCTCAAGTGCACTGTCGGCTTCAATGTGTTTTTTGAATTCACCAAGGGTTGTGGCTCCGATACAACACAAATCACCCCGAGCCAAGGCCGGTTTCAAAATGTTTGCCGCGTCCATGGAGCCGGGGGATGATCCAGCGCCAATAATGCTGTGAAGTTCATCAATAAACAAAATAACTTCTTCGGCTTTTTGCGCTTCCTCGATAATTTGTCTGAGTCTTGCTTCAAATTCACCGCGATACATGGTTCCGGCCACGACCAAGGTCATGTCAATCGCAAAAATACGTTTTTTCTGGAGCGCGGGCGGAACGGTTCCTTCCACAATATGTTTGGCAAGTCCTTCCACAACCGCGGTTTTTCCAACACCCGGTTCACCAAGGAGCAGGGGATTATTTTTATTGCGTCTGCATAAAATTTCCATGACGCGTTCGATTTCCATATCACGACCAATCACCGGGTCAATGCGTTTTTGTTCTTCTGGCGATGTGAGTTCTCGACCAAAATAACGCAAAGCCGCAAATCGATCTGTTTCTGATTCATTTGGACGTTGTTTTGGCTCGTGCGTAAGAGGCAGCGGCGATGGATGTGCTTGCGTCATGTCAGAAAATGAAGACGCGTGCGTTAACACGGTGTGTGTTTCACGCTTGAGACCATCTAAATCAATTTGAAGATGTGAAAGAAAGGTTTGAACCGAGGCGATGTTGACTTCCAAAAGCGCCAGCAACAAATGTTCTGTTCCAATAAACGGGTGGCCATGGGCACTTGCCATGAAAACAGCTTTTTCAACCGCTCGTTTGGCATCATCCGACAAAGTGAGCATGGCCGAACCTTGCGGAAGGGTCATGTGTTCGGATTGTGGAGTGGCGCCAATCCATTTGCGCACATCGGATTGTTTGATGCCGGATTTTTTAATAAGTTCAGAGGCCAAGCACCCTTTTTCGGTTGAAAGAGCCCAAAGCAAATGTTCAGGCGATATAACCTGTTCGTTTGTTTCTACCGCAAAACAAAGCGCTCGCGTGAGCACGGATTTTAAGTGGGAAGAAAATTTTTCAACAAGATCGTTTTGCATGAACATGGGGGTTAAAATCCAGATGTGCGTAAGCGTTTAATCCGTTCAGTGATGGGTGGGTGAGTGGAAAACATCTGTTCAAATTTTTTCGTCACATGCGGATCAAATGGATTAGCCAGGAACAAATGAGCAGTTGCATGATTGGCGCGTGTCATGGGTTGGTCTTGCGCAGCGATTTTTTCAAGTGCTTTGGCCAATCCTTCTGGATAGCGTGTAAGCAAAGCGCCAGAGGCATCTGCCAAGTATTCACGCGATCTTGAAACCGCGAGTTTGATAAGTTCTGCAAAGAGAGGCGAGAGAATGGCAAGCACGATTCCAATGAGCAAGAAGATACCGTTGCTCGAATCGTTTCGATCCCGATTTGATCGCCCAAAAAAGAACGATCGTGTCATCCAATCTGACAACAGCAAAATTACACCCACCAAAACAACCACCAAGGTCATGAGTCGAATATCATAATTGCCAATATGTGAAAGTTCATGCGCCAAAACACCTTCCAATTCTTCTTTTTCCAACATGTTCAACAGTCCAGTTGTGACGGCAATGGATGCATGCTCGGGATCTCGTCCTGTGGCAAACGCATTTCCAGCCGGATCATCGATCACATAAATTTTTGGTGTTGGCAATCCGGCGGTAATAGCCAAGTTTTCCACCAATCGGTATAACTCCGGGTTATCTTGCTTTGAGATTTCTTTTGCTCCGGATGTCATGAGCGCGACGGAGTCACCTTTGAAATAGCCAAACAAGGACATGAACAAAGAAACAACAAAGGCGATCACAACACCACGTTGAACATCACCCATCCACACACCGAATGCCCATCCAAGCAGCACAATAAGAACGCTAAACAAAGAAACCAAAAGCCAGCTGTTGCGTTTGTTGCTTGAGATTTGTTCGTAGAGCATAGGGAGTAGTCAGCAGATCGTAGATAGTAGATAGAGGCTTGTTGATGATGAGAGGTGAGGGGAGGAGTTTTTTGTCATTGCGAACGAAGTGAAGCAATCTTTTCAGGAAATAGATTGCTTCGTCGCGCCAGAGGTGCGACTCGCAATGACACATCTCATGATTTAAAATGACACGGTTGGTACTTGGTTCACTTCCTCTGGGGCATCAAAAAATTCTTTTGCCTTAAATCCAAATGGGGTTGCCATCACGTTTGTTGGAAACTGTTGGATTTTTGTGTTCAAGATACGAACATTGCCATTGTAAAATCGTCGGGCGGCTTGGATTTTATCTTCTGCATCTGTGAGTTCGTGTTGCAATTCAAGAAAATTTTGTGAAGCTTGCAGAGCCGGATAATTTTCCGAAACCGCAAAAAGCGATTTAAGTGTCTCGGTTAGCTCTCCTTCTTTTTGTGCATGGTCTTTTAAGCTTCGTGCGCCCATGGCAGCTGCACGAGCTTCTGTGACTTTTTCAAACACACCGGATTCATGACTGGCATATCCTTTGACCGTATTCACCAAATTTGGGATCAGGTCATAGCGACGCTTCATTTGCACCTCAATATCGGACCAGGCTTCTTCCACCCGATTGCGTAGGTGGACAAGGGAGTTATATGATAAAATCACCCACAAGCTGAGAATGAGGAGAACGAGCGCAATGGCGTAATAAAGTTCCATAAATGTAATGTTAGTTTCTTATCAAATACTACGAAAAAATAGAGAATTCGTCAAAATATGCCAATACCAAAACATATATTCCATGCCTATGACATCCGCGGCCTTCTTGAAGAGGTAACCGTGGAAGTGGCGCACGCGGTTGGCCAGGCTTTGGTCAGAAAAACCAAGGCAAAAACCGTTGTGGTTGGCCGTGACATGCGCCAAACCTCCCCTGAGCTTCAGCAGGCCGCCATTTCCGGCATAATTGAGTCAGGGGCGGATGTGATCGATACTGGCCTTTGCACCACGTCCATGTTTAATTTTGCGGTTTCAAGTCAGGAAGGGGTTGACGCCGGACTTATGGTGACAGCTTCGCACAATCCACCTGAATTCAATGGCATGAAAATGGCGTATGCAAACGGAAAGCCGATTTCGGGGACGGAGATATGGGAAGAAGTTCAAGAAGCTCAGGAAGTTCAAGAAGCTCAGGAAGTCGGAAAGGTGGAGCGGGTAGATGTCATGCCAGACTACATTGATGCGTGTTTGAAGGTGGAAGATCTGCCGGATATGACCGGTGTGCGCGTTGCGGTTGATTACGGAAACGGGATGGGAGCCATGACCATGCGTGAAATCGCCAAACGGTTGAAGATCGAACTTATTGAGTTGTATCCGGAACCGGATGCTCGTTTTCCAAATCATGAGGCCAATCCGGCAAAAGAGGAAACATTGAATGATGTAAAGGCCTGTGTGCTTCGTGAAAAGGCGGATTTTGGTGTGGCCCTTGATGGAGATGCAGACAGAATTGGATTTGTGGATAATGAAGGCAAATCACTGCCAGGGGATATGATGCTTTCTTTGTTTGCTTCGGACGTTTTAGCAAAACAACCGGGAGGAAAAATTGTGTGTCCGGTGAATCAAAGTTGGATCCTCAAAGAAACCGCAGATCGATTGGGTGGAATTGTGGTGGAGAGTCGAATCGGTCGAAAGTTTGTGGTGGATCTCATGCAAACCGAACAAGCCCTTGTGGGAGGGGAGGTTTCAAGCCATTTTTATTTTCAAGCGTTTCATGGACTTGAGGCTGTGGATCATGCCTTTGTCCGAGCGCTTTCGCTTTGGAAACGCTCAGGTCAATCTTTTGCGGATGTGTCGCGACCTTTTCGATCCTATGTCAACAGCGGTGAGGTAAACCTGAAAGTGGAAAATAAAGAAGCCGTTTTGGCGCGATTGGAAGAGGTGTACGCAGCAAATGCTTCAGGGGTGAATCGGTTGGATGGAGTCAGGTGTGAGTTTGATCACGACTGGTGGTTTATTGTGCGTCCATCCAACACGGAACCATTGCTTCGACTCATTGTTGAGGCCACAAATGAGGAACACATGAAAGAAAAACGCGACGAATTGGTTGCGTTTATTACCCAAACCAGTTAAATTGTGTTCACTATGTCTATCAATACTGACCAAGACGCGATTGATCATTTGCTGATGCGAGGTGTGGAACATGTGTATCCATCGCCGGAATTTTTGGAAGCGCGTCTCAAAGAAGGAAAACAACTTACTTTGTATTTGGGGATTGATCCAACCGGTCCGGATTTGCATTTGGGACACGCGATTCCACTTCGCAAAATGGCAGAGTTTCAACAAATGGGGCATAAAATTATCATGTTGATTGGGGACTTTACGGGCATGATTGGAGATCCGACCGATAAATCTGCCACACGTGTTCGACTCACAAAAGAACAGGTGCTAGCCAATGCGGAAAAATATAAAGATGAGGCCAGCAAAATTATTTCGTTTGAAGGCGAGAATGCTGCAGAGATCAAATACAACAGTGTTTGGCTTGGAAGCATGACTTTTTCTGATGTGACCGAGCTTGCATCCAACTTTACGGTACAACAAATGTTGGAGCGTGACATGTTTGAAAAACGCATGGAAGAAGGCAAACCAATTCACTTGCACGAATTTTTGTATCCGCTCATGCAAGCATACGATTCTGTGGCTATGGATGTGGATGGAGAAATCGGTGGCAATGATCAAACGTTTAACATGCTTGCCGGACGAGATTTGATAAAAACACTTAAAGGCAAAGAAAAGTTTGTGATCACCTCAAAGTTGCTTGTGGATCCAACCGGAAAGAAAATGGGAAAGTCAGAAGGAAACATGATTACACTTTCAGATGCGCCGGATGAGGTGTTTGGCAAAGTCATGAGTTGGACGGACGGCATGATTGTTCCCGGTTTTGAGATTTTGACGGATCTGCCGTATGGCGAAATCAAAGAAATGAATGTAGCCATGGGAGATGGAGTTAATCCACGAGATTTCAAAGTGAAATTGGCAGAGGAAGTGGTCGCAACCTTTTTTGATCGTCAAACTGCACAGGCGGCTGTTGATCGATTCAATAAAATTTTTAAAGAGGGTGCGCTCCCTGACGATATTCCGGAAATGAAACTTAGCGCGGCCATGTCCATTGTGGATGTGCTTGTGGAAATCAAATTCGCTTCATCAAAATCAGATGCAAGACGTTTGATTGATGGGGGAGGAGTCAAAGTGGGTGAAGAAGTGGTCACAGATCCTGAATATATGATTGATCCAGCCAAACAACCACTTATCCAAAAAGGTAAACGATTTTTTATGAAGATTATTGCGTAATCAAAAACAGCCTCATAACGAGGCTGTTTTGCGTTTATTCATTTTCCTCTGTTCCTTGTTCTTTTGTCTGCTTAGTTTCTTTTTCCGCTTCTTTGTTCAACTCTTCTTTTTTATCCGTCTCTTCTTTTGATTTTTCGAGCTGTTCTTTATCTTTTTCCCAAGCTTTCTTTAAGGCCTCTTGTTGTTTTTTCCAGGTCTCTTTCAAAGCTTCCAATTTTTCTTTTGCCGTCTCATCACCTTCTTTTTCCGCTTTCTTTAATTCCTTCATGTCCTCAATCCGTGTTTTTACCGCCTCTTGATGATCTTCAATGCGTGTTTGAATTTCTTTGAGTTGAGCACGGACATCTTCCGGAAGTTTTTCGTTTGAAATCGCTTGTTGCAAGCGCGTACTTTCTTTTTCAAGTTTTTCTCGCATCTCAACCACACGTTCGATCTGTTTTGGTCCGGCTGATTGTTCCAAATTGTTCATCAAATCCGCTTGGTGTTCCAAAAAGACTTTTTTATTGTCCAACAATTCTTTTGTTTTATCATTTGGTTTTTTCAAGGCTTTTTCGGCTTGTTGACTCATCTTTTCCATGAAAATTTTTGCGCGCTCCAGACTTTTTTCAGCTTTTGCTTTTTGCTTTTCATTTGTAGATGAGAGGAATTTTTCCGCAATGCGCATGCGCTCCTCAGCAAACTTCATGGCCAATTCGGATTTTTTGTTTGGGTCCATGGTAAAAATAAGCGACATGTCTTCTTTGATGCTTTTCCACCAAAGTTGAACAGGGGATGGAGCTTGTGCTGGGGTTTCAATGGTTACCCCTTGGTATTCTGTGGCTGGTGTTGTCGTTGTCGGGTCAGTTGCGTTTGTGGTTTGTGCCATGGATGGATAACCCACAAGCAGCCCAAGCGCAAACATGACAGAGAAAAGAAAAGATCGTTTCATAGGATAGAGATTTAAGGATGATTGGTTCCATTATAAAACAAAGCTAATAAAAAGGCGATTTGTGTGTTTGGTCGGCCTTTTGTTTGCTTGCGGATTTGAGGAAAAACCGATATGATTTTTGCATCTATGATTCTTACCATCTTGATATTTTTAATTTTGCTCTCCGTCTTGGTTTTTGTGCATGAATTAGGACATTTTTTGGTGGCACGCAAAACCGGCATGGCCGTTGAAGAGTTTGGATTTGGATTTCCACCTCGCATGGCCGGATTTCGACGGGGTGGGGTTTTGTATTCCGTGAACTGGATCCCAATCGGTGGGTTTGTCAAAATCAAAGGAGAAGACGGGTCCAGTAAATCAGAGGACGATAGTTTTGCCGCAAAAAAACCTTGGCAGAGATTTTTGGTTTTGATCGCTGGCGTTGTCATGAATTTTTTGTTTGCCGCTTTCTTGTTTTCGATCGGTTACATGTCAGGATTACCAACCGCGATTGAGGGCACGCTTCCAAAACAAGCGGTTGTACGCGAACAAAAAATTTCCATCATGCAGGTTTTGCCAAATTCACCGGCGGCGCGCGCAGGAATTGTGTCAGGTGATGTACTTGTCTCGTTAAATGGAGCTCCGGTTTCTGATGCTTCCTCTGTGCGATCTGTTATTTTGGAACATCAAGATGGAGTCAAACTCATGGTTCAAAAGAAAGAAGGTGGTTTTCAAGAAGTCACATTAGTTTCGGAAGATTTGCCAAGTGTAAAAACAAAAGGAATCGGAGTTGGATTTTTGGAAACAGGGTTGGTCTCCTATCCATGGTATTTGGCTGTTCCACAAGGGTTTGTGGCAACCGCGCGGCTCACCCAAGATATTTTTGTTTCCCTCGGACTCATGATCAAAAATATCTTTTCTAAACAAAAAGTGGCCATGGATTTGGCCGGTCCGGTTGGAATTGCGGTCATGACTAAAGAGGTTGCTGCCCAAGGATGGATTTATTTGCTCCAATTTGCCGCACTGCTTTCCGTGAACCTTGCCGTGGTGAACATTCTGCCGTTTCCGGCCTTGGATGGTGGTCGTGTTCTGTTTTTGATCATTGAAAAAATCCGCGGAAAATCCGTGCAAGCCAGTGTTGAAACCGTTATGCACAATATCGGATTCATCTGTCTCATGGCCTTGGTTGTATTTGTAACCTATCGAGACCTTGTTCGTTTGAGCGGAGCTTTTATTGGAGCGATAAAATAGTCATATGAAATCAAAGATTGAAAAAATAAAAGATGAGGCGTTTGCTTTGCTTGAAAAGATCACGGATCGTGAATCATTGGAAACGCTCAAAACAGAATGGTTGGGACGCAAAGGAAAACTCAACGACCTCATGAAACACATGGTGGCTTTGGCGGATGAAGAGAAAAAAACCATGGGAGCGTTTGCCAACGAAGTTAAGCAATCGCTTGAAATCGCGTTTTCTGAAAAGGAACAAACCTTGAAACAGACTCTGGCAGAATCATCTCTTGCAAAAGAACGATTGGATGTAACCCAGCCGGTTTTGCCTCAAATGACGTTTGGCCACACACATCCCGTGACCAAGGTGCGTGAGGAGCTGGAAGATTTGTTTGTTTCCATGGGGTTTATCATTGCCGATGGTCCGGAGCTTGAGAGTGATTTTTTTAATTTTACCGCGCTTAATATTCCACCAACACATCCTGCCAGAGACATGCAGGACACCTTTTATGTTGAGGGGTTTTCAAACATGGTCATGCGTACACACACCTCTCCGGTGCAGGTGCGCACTATGCGAGCTCATGGAGTGCCGCTTCGCATGATTGCGCCCGGCCGATGTTTCAGAAATGAGGCAACCGATGTTCGTCATGAACACACGTTTCATCAGCTTGAGGGATTGGTTGTGGATAAAGGTATAACGTTTGGGCACTTGAAAGGCGTGCTTGAAATTGTGGCAAAAAAATTATACGGCCAAGACACACAGGTGCGTTTGCGACCAAAGTTTTATCCGTTTGTGGAACCTGGAGTGAATGGAGAAGTGACCTGCTTTTTGTGCAAAGGTGCCGGTTGCCGCTTATGTAAAAAAACGGGTTGGTTGGAAGTGTTCGGAGCCGGTATGGTGCACCCACATGTGTTAAAAGAAGGTGGGGTTGATCCGGATGTGTATTCGGGATTTGCATTTGGGTTTGGGCTCACCAGACTTGTGATGCTTAAATACGGCATTGATGATGTGCGATTACTTGAAAGTGGTGATCTTCGATTCCTCAAACAATTTTAGTAT
>Ga0172371_10006523_pt1 | contig 16976 bp, 8 predicted proteins | sample Lak12m_FD_114543 | JGI IMG/M metagenome (GOLD analysis project Ga0172371, IMG submission 114543) | Freshwater microbial communities from Kabuno Bay, South-Kivu, Congo - kab_022012_12m | ecosystem: Environmental > Aquatic > Freshwater > Lake | place: Democratic Republic of the Congo: South-Kivu...
CTGTTGTGTTCCTCACGCGGGTTGCAGCGATGGCGCCCCGCATGTACGAGATGTCGAAGCTGCTCGACGAGATGCAGGGGAAGACCATGGTGACCACGATACTCTTCTACCCTGGTTCCATCGAGGGAGCGACCGGACTGCGCTTCATGGCGATGAAGGAGCGCGATGCGTTGGGGAACTACCGGGTGAAGATCTACGGCTGAGGGCGTCGAGACGATATGAAAACGATCCGCGATCTGCTGTCCCGAGACCTGAGCCGGAAGATCGAAGAGATCATCCAGGTCGACCAGAGCGACGAACAGGCGGTGTACTCGGAGATCACCGAGTACGTGGCCACGGACAGCATCCGTGACCAGTACGCAGGCCTCCTGAAGGCGATTGCCGAGGCCCCCTCGGACCCCCATGAGAGCGTTGGGGTCTGGGTCTCCGGTTTCTTCGGCTCTGGCAAGAGTTCCTTCGCCAAGAATCTGGGGTACGCACTCCAGAACCGGCGTGTGGGCGGCCAGCCGTTCGCTGCCCTGTTCAAACAGCAGATCGGGGGGGCGCAGGTCGGCAACCTGCTGGACCTGATCAACGCCCGCATGCCGACCGAGGTGATCCTCTTTGACATTGCCAAGGAGCAGGACACGCGTCGGGTGACCGAGCGCATCGCCGAGTTCATCTACACTGTCGTCCTTCGCGAGCTCGACTATGCCGAGGACTTCGACGTCGCCGAACTGGAGATCGAGTTGGAGGCCGAAGGCAAGCTGACACCGTTCATCGCCAAGTGCGAGGAGATGCATCAGCGTCAGTGGCGGATCGTGCGCAAAGGCGCGCAGCGCCTGTCTAGAGCGAGCGCCATCCTGCATGCTATAGACCCCTCCACCTACCCGTCGCCGGACTCCTGGGCTCACACCCAGCGCACCCACGACGCGGCGGTCTCAGTCAGCAAGGTAGTGCAGCGCACGTTCGAGCTCTTCGGCCGCCGCCGTCCGGGGAAGGCCCTCATGCTGGTGATCGATGAAGTCGGGCAGCACGTGGCCCGCAGCGGCGACAAGATCGAGGACCTGCGTGCCACCGTCGAGGAGTTCGGCAAGGTCGGCCGGAACCTGCTGAGGGCGCGCCAGATCCCCGCACCGTGCTGGATCGTCATCACCTCCCAGGAAAAACTCGACGAGGTGGTGGCCGCCATCGACTCCAAGCGGGTGGACCTGGCGAAGCTCCAGGACCGCTTCCGCTACCGGGTCGACCTGGCCCCGTCCGACATCCGCGAAGTGGCCACGCGCAGAGTGCTGGCGAAGGTTGACGGGGCTGTCCCGATCCTCAGGCAGCTCTATGCGGACAACCAGGGCACCCTCAATGCCGCGCTACGCATCGAGCGGACAGCGCGTCGCACCGATGTCAGCGAGGAAGACTTCGTCCAGTTCTACCCGTACCCGCCCCACTACATCGACATTTGCATCAGCATCATGTCGGGTATCAGGCTCCAGCCCGGGGCTCCCCGTCACCTCGGTGGCAGCAACCGCACGATCATTAAGCAGTCCCATGAGATCCTGGTGAACGAACGCACCGCGTTCGCGGGCAAGCCGGTCGGCGCCCTGGTGACACTCGATGCCGTCTATGAACTGGTCGAAGGCAACCTGTCGCACGAACGGCGAAGCGACATCCACGAGATCAGCGAGCGCTTCAAGGTCGACCCCGAGACTCAACGGTGGGCACTGCGGGTGGCGAAGACCGTCTGCCTCCTTGAGTTCGTCCGGGACCTGCCCAGGACCGAGGCCAACATCGCCGCCTTCCTGGTTGACCGCGTGGGTGATCCGCCCCCGGTCTCCTACGTTCAGAGCGCCATCAAGGCTCTGCACGGCGCCCAGTTCATCCGCAGCACCGAGGACGGCTGGAAGCTACAGACAGCCCAGGAGAAGAACTGGGAGACCGAACGCCGCGCTCATGACCCGAAACCGAGGGATCGCAATGAGATAGCCCGCACTGCGCTGCGCGACATCTTCGGCGAGCCCGCCTTGCGGACCTACCGCCACAACGGGGCCCGCACGTTCCGGCTGGCCGTCACCGTGGACGGGGCTGCCGTCGGGGATGAAGGCGACCTCGTCCTCTCCCTCCGTCGCGCCGAGGACGAGGGTGCACTCCCGGCGCTCCTTACCGAGATCCGCGACGAGAGCCGCCAGACGACGCATGCGGACGATCTCTACTGGGCGTTCGTGCTCACGCCTGAGATTGACGAGTTGGTGGCCCAGGTCTTCGCCTCGCGCAAGATGGTCGAGAAGTACGACCAACTCCGAGCCCAGAGCCGTATCTCAAACGAGGAGGCAACCTGCCTACAGGACGAGAAAAACTCGGTCCTGGGCTACGAATCCCGCCTGCGCGACAAGCTGGTCGCAGCCCTGGAGCGCGGCACGGGCGTGTCGCGGGGCGTGGCTCGGGACGCGGCATCCCTCGGCCGCACCCTCAGCGAGATCGTGCGCAGGCTGCTGGAGCAGGTAGTCCCCGACCTATACCCGAAGCTGGCGATGGGTATCTGTGCCCTCAAGGGCGACGAGCCCGAGGTGTTGCTGAAGGCGGCTGACCTGACGGCGCTGCCGCAGGTGTTCTACGCGGGGGAACATGGGCTCTGCCTGGTCACCAAAGAGGGCGCGAAGTACGTGCCGAACCCAGACGCGGACGTTGCGAGAGAGGTGCGTGACTACCTCGTAAGCCAACATGAGTATGGCAACCGCGAGGCCTGCCAGGGGAAGGCGCTGGAGCGGCATTTCAACGGCACGCCCTACGGCTGGGAGCGGGACATGCTGCGGCTGGTCCTCGCCACGCTGTTCCGGGCCGGCGTCATCGAGGTCTCGTTCGGCGGGCAGAAGTTCGGATCGTATACGGACCCGCGTAGTCGGGAGCCCTTCACCAATAACCCCAAGTTCCGGGCCGCCACCTACACGCCGGTGAAGCCCATTGACCTGAAGACACTGACCCGCGCTGTCCAGGGATACGAGGGACTGACTGGGAAGACCGTCGACGTCGAGAAGAACGCCATCGCTGCGGCCGCCCTGGAGGTGGCCGAGGAGGAGGGACTGTACGTGGTCCCCGTAGTCGAGCGCGCCCGTGCCAATGGGCTGCCCGTGCTTGACGCGGTGGTCGCGTACAAAGAGGCTCTGGACGGCATCGTCAGCGGCTCCCCCGACGACCGGGTCAAGCTCCTGGCCAGCGGGGCGACGTCCCTCAAGGAACAGCGGGAGAAGGTCCGCAGGATCGCCGAAGCCTTGACCGACGAGGGGCTGGCGACGCTGCGCGCGGCGCGCCTCGCCTGCGGCGAGATGCGGTTCCAGCTCGAGGCCCACGGGCAAGCCGATCTGGCCGAGAAGGGCAAACGGCTGCAGGGGCTGGTCGAGAGCGAGACTTTCTATGAGTCACTGGCCGAGATCTCGACCTTGACGCAGGCCATCGCCGAGGCCTATCGGGAACTCTACGCGAAGACTCACCAGGACAGGGCCACCCAGTACCAGGCGGCCATCGAGAAGATCAAGGGCTGCCCCGAGTGGGAACAGGTCCCAGCGTCCATGCAGGCTCCAGCGCTGTCGCCGCTCATGTGCCGTGCCTGCGGCCAGCTCGACTTCCCCGCGGACAGCCTGTCCTGCAACGCCTGCCGTGCCGGCGTGAATCAGATGGAGTCGGATCTCGAAGCGCTCGGGGGCCTCTTCGCCAAGGTCGTCTCTGAGGTCCAGCGGCTGACCACTCCCCCGGAGGTCAAGATCGAACGGGTGCGCGTGCGCGAGTTCCTCTCCGGCTCGTTCGACTCGCCGGATCAGGTGAAGCAGGCGGTGCTCAAGCTGCAGGACCACCTGCTCAAACTCCTCGAGGAAGGCGTCAAGATCGTCGTCGAGTAAGCTAAGGAGGAAAGTGCGATGATTCTGAAAGAACTGGACATCTTCGCGTTTCGCGGCATGGCCAAGGTCTGTCTCGATAAGCTCTCCCCGGTTAGCATCGTCGTCGGCGAGAACAATACTGGCAAGAGCAGCATCCTAGAGGCCGCCGCACTGCTTCTACGTCCGCTAGACCCCGCCCAATGGGTACAGGTAGCGCGACACCGCGACTTTGACATGTCCCTCGTCGACGGCCTATGGTCGTTGTTCCCGTCTGGGGTCCCGCTGCAAGTCGACGACGGCCCAAAGCAGACAGCGCCACTCCGCATCATCGGGGTGGTCCGGGACAGCCAACGCGATCTGTCTGCGAGAGGGTTGGCGACCCAGAACTGGGATGCCGAGGAGTCGGGGGACCTGACTCTGCGCGTTGAGACGAAGGTGGACGGCAGGCCACACACGCTGGAGTTCCGCCGAGAGGTCCCAGCGCAGTTCGGCGAAGGTGTGCCCTTCTACAGGTGCTTCACGGTCACGCCCGCGACGCACCGATCCACCCGTATCCTGGTCGAGTACCTGAGCAAAGCCATCGACGAGGGAGATAAGCCCTTGGCAGTTGAGCTGCTCAGACTGTTCGACCCGGATGTCACCGGCCTGGACGTCAGCGCAAGTCGGGGACGGGATGGCATCCGGGTCACCCATGCATCGCGCGGGGTGGTTGATCTGGCCTCGTTCGGGGACGGTATGCGCCGCGCGGCGTCTCTCGCGCTTGCACTGGTCCGTGCGCGAGGCGGGCTGCTGTTGGTAGACGAGTTGGAAGCAGGAATCCACCGCAGGATCCTGCCGCAGGTACTCTCGCGACTGTTCGTGGCCGCTGGTACTGCCGACGTGCAGATCATCGCCACAACTCACAGTCTTGAGGCGATAGACGCACTGGTCTCCTCACTGCACGGCACGACGGATCAGGCGGCTGCTTACTACCTCAAACGTGCCGGGAAGGACCACGTCGTCCGCCGCTACGATCAGGCCAGCATTGCCAGCCTTCGCGAGGGAGGAGCTGACCTACGATGAACCACTTCGTCTACATCATCGCCGAGGGTGTCCTTGATGTCGTGTTCCTCACCCAAGTGCTGGAGCAAGGATACCAGTATTCCGTGATCGAGCGGAAGCTTGACCTCCCTGACCCAGCAGCGCGTTGGCTGGACCAGTTCAACTGGCCCGTTGGGCACGACATCGTGCGACGCGCCGTTCCGGCGCCAGCCTTCCTCACCAAGGGCGGAGCGCTGGTTGCCCTTCGGAGCGCTCGAGGCTTGACGGGCGTACGAAGTACCATGAGGGCTGACGACGAGGCTTTCTTCCGCCTAGACTGGCGCCCCAGCACTGTGGCGGTGATCCTCGATGCTGACGGTGCTACGCCATCACTGCGCCTCGCCGAGTTTGCCGCGCTGGTCGCCGAGCATGGCTATCCTCGGCCCTCAGCTCTCGACGAAGTCACTCACGCGGCCGGCCTTCGCGCTGGCGTGTTCGCCTTCCCTGGCGGGGGCCAGCCTGGCACCGTCGAGGACGTCCTTCTGCCCTTGGCTTCGGTCCGGTTCCCGGCACTGGAGCCACACTCGGCGACGTATGTGGCTGAGTGGCAAGCGAACGGGGATGCACAGACGGCAGATGACTTCAGCGAACTGCGCGCACCCAGCGGCCCCAAGAAGGCGCGTCTCTCCGCCGCAGCCGCCCTCCTCAAGCCGGGCAAGTCACTCAACGCGTCGATCGAGGACCAAGGCTGGATCCCCGCAGACCCCCGGAGCAACGAGGCACTGAAGCCACTGATGGGTTTCCTCGACCAACTGCTAGCGCCGGTTCCCTCCGGGACTGCGCCGTAGGACATTAGTCAGGTTGGGCATGGACCAGACCACCAGAAACACACTGCGCAACGCCGTCACCCAGTGCCGGCGGCTCCTCGAGGAGTCCACAGCCCAGGCGCTGCAGGGGCGATTTGGCATCTTCGCCGTCGGCAAGAAGGGTGACGTTCAGGTCGAGGATGGGGCGCGCATGGGGCACCTCTCGGAAGAGGATCGCGCCTGCCGCCGGGACCTCCTTGACCACATCGAGCATATCCGGTCGCTTGGTTACCAGCACAGAGACGCGCTCGACCAGCTCACGCGCGAGATCGCCTTCACCCATCTGAACCGCCTCTGCGCCTACAAGATGATGGAGGCGCGCGGCCTGATCCGCGAAGCCGTGAGTAGAGGGGTGAAGTCCCAGGGCTTCTTCTTCTACCTGGCCGACCATCCCGATGCTGAGCGGCTCCACGCCAGCGGCCAGCAGGAAGCCGCATATCGCCATTTTCTGGACTGGCTGGGCGGCACGCTGTCTCAGGAGATAGGGGTGCTCTTCAACCCCAACGACCCGGCCAACCGCATCTACCCGCCCCAGCGCGTGCTTGACGATGTGCTGGCGCTTATCAACGACGAGGCGTTGCAGGGCATCTGGGCACAGGACGAGACCATCGGCTGGGTCTACCAGTACTTCACGCCCAAAGAACTCCGCGACCAGGCCCGCAAGGAGAGCCAGGCCCCGCGCAACTCCTATGAGCTGGCCTTCCGCAACCAGTTCTTCACCCCGCGTTACGTGGTCGAGTTCCTGACCGACAACACCCTCGGTCGCGTCTGGTACGAGATGCGCCAGGGGCAGACCAGCCTGGCCCAGCGCTGCCGGTACCTGATGAGGCGCCCAGACGAAGTCTTCCTTGGCCATATGACGGCGCCGCATGCGGAGTGCGCTGAAGCCAACGCCGGCACGGAGAAGGCGGCGGCGCTACTCGCCAGGGACGCCGACGCAGGAGAGTTCCCCGAGTTCGTGTATGGACGCGAGGAAGACGCGCAACGCCTGATCGAGTTCGCGCACATGGTAGACGGTTACCAGCGCCATGGGCTCAACTCTGACGACCCGAATGGCGCCCAGGCGGTCTTGACGGCAGGAGACGAGGCCTGGTCGGGTGACCGCCCCGACTTCGCCACCGTAAAGACCCAGGATCTGATGGATTTCCTGTTCTTCGCCGTGCGTTGCGACCGCCAGGGCGGCGGGATAGGCCACGACCCGAACGGCAGAGCCTGCAGCACCTTCGTCCACAACCGCGCAGCGGTCGCCGCCGCCAACGAAGTGCGACGGCGCGTCCTCGCGTCCCGTCGAGAGGATCTGTCCCAGGAGGAACTGCTCCGGCAGCCAGTCTCTATCCCGTTCCGCCCGGCGAAGGACCCGCGCACGATCCTGATGCTTGACCCGGCCTGCGGCTCGATGCACTTCGGGCTCTACGCCTTCGACCTCTTCGAGGTGATCTACGCCGAGGCGTGGGACATCGAGGAAGCTGCCGGCCCGGATGCCCTCACTCGGCCCGAGGGACTGAAGACTCTGCATGAGACCTACGCTACCCGGGATGCCTTCCTACGCGACGTGCCCCGGCTGATCATCGAGAGGAACATCCACGGCATCGACATCGACCCACGCGCGGTCCAGATCGCCGGGCTCTCGCTGTGGCTCCGGGCCCAGCGCTCGTGGCAGCAGCTTGGCGTCAGGCCGGACGAGCGGCCGCGCATCGCGCGCTCGAATGTCGTTTGCGCTGAACCCATGCCCGGTGATGCTGCGATGCTGAAGGAGTTCACGGCCGGGCTGCAGCCGAAGGTCCTCGGCCAACTCGTCGAGGAGGTCTTTGACAAGATGAAGCTGGCCGGTGAGGCCGGCAGCCTCCTGAAGATTGAGGAGGACATCCGCGCGGCCGCCGCCAAGGCGCGGCACGAGTACCTGCGCTGGAAGAAGCAGCAAGACGCCTCAGCAGGTTTCCTCTTCCAGCAGTACGCGCCCAAGGCCGAACCCGACCTGCTCGACTTCGCCGACCTCGGGGACGAGCGTTTCCTTGACCGGGCGGAGGAAGAGATCGTCGAGGCACTGCGCCGCTATGCTGACCAAGCCGGCGGTGGCCACTCGTACCGGCGACGGCTGTTCGCGCAGGACGCGGGGCGGGGATTTGCGTTCGTGGACGTCTGCAGGAAACGCTACGACGCGGTGCTGATGAACCCGCCGTTCGGTAAGGCAACCCGGGGCGGCGAGAAGCGACTGAGGTCATCGTACCCTGAGTCCTGGAAGGAGCTCTACGCGTGTTTTGCAGAGCGTGCGCACGGTGTCCTCGGACGACAGGGGGTGCTCGGGGCTATCACTTCCTCGCTGTTCCTGTACTCGAAGCGGCTGCGCGCGTACCGCCGGACGCTGATTGAGTGTCCTCTCCTCGATACTCTTGTGGACTTGGGGTCAGGGGTTCTCGACTCGGCCACTGTCGACACTGCGCTGACGATACAACGACGGCGAAAGGATCCCACCGCGCTCTTTCTTGACCTGACACAGGCTGACGACAAGGGCCAGCGACTCATCTCGGCGGTAGCACCGGGTTCCTCTGGGTTCACCGTCCGAGACCTGACTGTGTTCCTCCTGTTGCCCAACTGGCCCCTCTGCCACTATGTCCACCCCAGGATGATGGCCTTGTGGAAGTCCGGACAGAGGCTGGAGCCAGCCGTCGCGACAGTAGTGGCCGGCAACCTGACCTTCGACGATGAGCGGTTCGTGCGCCTGCGCATCGAGGTAGGCCCAGCCGCTATGGCTGACAAGTGGGTTCCATACGAGAAGGGCGGCAGTTTCCAGCCATTCCTGTCGCCGACTGATGTCGTCGTTGACTGGGAACACGACGGAAGGGAGATGCGTGAGAACCAGATGGGGCGCTACGGCACGGACGCGCAAGTCATGCAGAGCGTCTCGTGGTGGCACAGGGAAGGTCTCACCTACCCCCGTATAAGCAGCGTCGGATTCTCGCCCAAGGTGCTTCCCGCCGGTCACATGTTCTCAGAGAAGGGGATGTGTGTCTTCCCCGTAGAGAAGGCCCATGCGCTGGCGATCCTGGCGCTGTTAGCCTCAACCTGGACCGAGGAGATGCTCTTGGCGTTCGGGCGTCACCGTGCATATGAGAACTCTGCTGTGGCGAGCCTCCCGATCGGCCCAGACACCATCAGCCGGTCCTGCACAGTGTTGCAGTCTCTGGCCAAACAGGGTGTGGGCCTGATGCTCAGGGCAGAAGCTGCAATGGAGACGTCTGCGCTGTTCTGCTCACCTCCGTGTGTCAAGTATTCTGAAGGGAGGCCGAACCTGACCGGTGCTTCGGCGGAGCATGTTGCCGGCCTGACGGCTCCCCTCGCTAAGGTTCTCGCGCAGATCGATGCCAAAGCGGCCGAGTGCTTTTTTGGTGAAGAGGTGCCCCCCTCTTGTACCTCAGAAGGTAGGGACACACTCATCCAGCGCGTGGAGGTGCTTCAGAGGACCATGGCCCGCGATGACGGGGTCGACGCGCTGCAGTATTGCCTGGGGTGTCTCGTAGGGCGGTGGGATACTCGCTTTGTGACCAGCGGAGGCCAATCGTCCGAGTTGCCTGACGCCTTCGCTCCCCTTCCTGCGTGTCCTCCCGGCATGCTGCAGGGCCCGGACGGCTTGCCCGCGAAGCCCGAGGACGTGCCCGCCGACTACCCGATTCGCATCGACTGGGACGGCATCCTGGCCGACGACCCGGAGCATAGCGATGACATCGTCCGTCGCGTACGCGAAGTGCTCGCAGTGATTTGGAGGGACCGCGCCGAGGCTATCGAGCGGGAAGCCTGCGAGATCCTTGGGGTTCGTGAGTTACGCGACTACTTCCGCAAGCCCGGCAACGGCGGCTTCTGGATGGACCATGTGAAGCGTTACTCGAAGAGCCGGCGCAAGGCCCCGATCTACTGGTACCTGCGCTCGGCCAAGGGCAACTACGGAGTCTGGCTCTACTACCACCGCTTGAGCAAGGACACCTACTTCAAGGCCCTGGTCAGCTACGTCGAACCGAAGATCCGTCTCGAGGAGGACCGCCTGGCCACTCTCCGCAGCCGGAAGGCGGCAGCGGGCACAGCTGGCCGCGAGGCCAAGCAACTCGAACGGGACGTTGACCGCCAGGAGCAGTTCGTCTCGGAGTTGCTCGACTTCCGGGACAAACTGCGCCGGGTTGCCGACCTGCATCTGGCCCCGGACCTGAACGACGGGGTCATCCTCAACATCGCCCCGCTCCATGAACTGGTGCCGTGGAAGGAGGCCAAGGCCTGCTGGGATGCCCTGCGGGACGCCAACTACGACTGGGCCCACATCGCCTACCAGCTCTGGCCCGAGCGCGTCAAGGAGCTCTGTCGGCGCGACCGCTCCGTCGCCATCGCCCACGGCCTGGAGGACATCTGCGAGGTGGTTCCGCCCCAGCGGCGTGAGACCCCGGCCTCGGAGGAGGAGGCCCATGAAGAGGGAGATAGTGACAATGACACGGAGTGACCCGCACCCGGATGAGGAGACTCTGCCATGCTGAGGCTACGGCGAATGTCGCTGGCCGGCTTCAAGTCCATCCGTGAGACCACGGATATGGAGCTGGGGCCGTTGAACGTGCTGATCGGGGCTAACGGGGCGGGTAAGTCCAACCTGGTTGGCTTCTTCCGCATGCTGAACTTCATGATGACCGGCGCGCTGCAGGACTCCATCGGCCGCAGCGGGCGGGCTCAGTCCCTACTCCACTATGGCCCGAAGGTCACGCCTCAGCTTACCGCCACGCTGGAGATGGAGACGGAGAAGGGACTGAACCGCTACGAGTGCCGGATGGCCTACGCGGCCGAAGACACCCTTATCTTCACGGACGAAAGAGTGTCCTTCCATCCGACCGGCGTGTCAGGCCCTCCCCACCCGATCATCCTTGGTGCCGGCCACCGGGAGACGGCATTGCGGCAAGTGGACGCGGAGGCAAGGCCAACCGTGCGTTTCGTTGCAGGGGCACTGTCCCGCCTGAGGGTCTATCAGTTCCACGATACGTCCGATGAATCGCGGCTACGGGCGACCTGCGATGTCGACGACTCCCGGTTCCTGTACTCGAACGGCGGCAACCTGGCCGCCATGCTGCACCGGCTACGGGACGAGCATCGCCAACGCTACGACCGGTTGTTGGGGACAGTTCGGCTGGTGGCTCCCTTCCTGGACGACTTCGTGTTGGAGCCGACGGGCAACGGGCGGAAGTGGCTGTCATTGCGCTGGCGCGGACGCGGGGCAGAGTATGAGTTCGGTCCCCACCAGCTCTCGGACGGTACACTGCGCTTCATGGCGTTGGCCACCCTCCTTCTCCAGCCTGCCGATTGGCTGCCGTCGCTGATTGTCATCGACGAACCCGAGCTGGGGCTTCATCCAGTGGCCCTAGCGACTCTGGCGGAGATGCTCCGCGAGGCGGCTCAGGACACGCAGCTGCTAGTGGCTACCCAGTCCGCCGCCTTGGTCGACTTCTTCGAGCCAGCCGAGATCATCGTCGCGGAACGGGAGAATGGAGCGTCAGTATTCCGCCGGCTGGATGAGGCGAAGCTGAAGGAGTGGCTGGACGACTACTCGCTCGGGGACCTGTGGCGGCGGAACCTCATCGCGGGAGGGCCGACGCATGAGTAGGATCATCCTGGTTGTCGAAGGTGAGACCGAGCAGGCGGCCGTCCGGGAGGTTGTCGCACCCCATGTGGCTCTCCAAGGCGTATTCGTGACTGCCGCGTTGGTCGGCAGGCCTGGCCACAAGGGCGGCGTCCGCCCCTTCCCTCAGGTGAGCAGAGACATCGCTCGGCTCCTGCGGCAGGAACCGGACACGCGGATCGGCACGCTGTTCGACTACTATGCGCTGCCCTGCGACTGGCCCGGGCTGGCGGCGGCAAAGGCCCAGAAAGGCCGGCAGAAGGCAGTGACCGTCGAAAACGCCATGGCCGACGCTTTGGCTGAGACCATGGGCCCGAACTTCCAGCGGCAACGGTTCATCCCCTACGTCCAGCTCCACGAATTGGAGGCGCTCCTGTTCGTCGACCCCAACCTGATGGCCGAGGCGTTCGAGGAGCCGAAGCTGTCGTCACACTTCGCAGGTATCGTCGCCGAGTTCGCGAACGACTGTGAGATGATCGACGACGGGCCTCAGACTGCTCCCTCGAAGCGGATACAGGCAGTGTACCCGCGGTACCAGAAGGGCAAGGGGCTGAACGCACACGCCCCACTGATCATGGCGGCGATAGGCATCGAGCGTCTGTGCAAAGCCTGCCAGCACTTCGGGGGATGGTACGGCATGCTGGAGACGGCCCAATGAGCACCGGCGTGGTCACCGACTACCTGGTCGTCCTCATCGCAAGACAGGTTGAGGACTATGGCCTGGTCGTGTGGTATGACCCGGCGGGCCACTACGCCGACGTGGCCGCCGCCCTCTCCTTGCCCAGCGCCACGGTCCTGCACTATGTGGACAGCTACCTCCAACTCCGGTCGGAGATCGACCAGCGGCGCCTGATGGATGGGGAGCAGCCGCCCCGCCTGGTGGTCTATGTGCCACGCGCCCAGGACGAGACGCAGCGTGCCCTTGTCGAGTTGGAGGTCGCCGGTGTCGTCATGCAGCCGGGGCAACAGCCGCCTCCCCGCAACACACGCCTGGCTGTCGTTGCCCGGAATGCTCTCAGAGGCATCCTCGGCGACGAGGGCGCAAGCGAGGTCGAGAAGCAGACAGAGGCAGGCAAGCTGACCTTGGCCGACCTCAACAGCCTGGCCGAGAAGGGCACCGCCCTATCCAAGGGGGTCCTGGCGCTGGTGTTCGGCACCGCCAACGCCCAGGACGTCGCACTCGCCTTCCTGGCCGACAACCGGCATGACGCCGAGGTCGGTAGGAAGGGCGCGACCGGTGAGCTGACCGACCTGCTGCGGGGTGCTTTCGCCTGGGACGCTGCTGGAGGCGAAGACCTCGCGGCCACGCGACAGGGGCTGGGGCGTCACGTCCTTATGACCGACCTGGCGGCTGGAGTCGGCGGGGCGTTGCCGGAGACACTGAAGTCGGTACCGGTGGCCACCTCTGGGGGCGGTCGCGACGCCTGCATTGCCCTTGCCCGGGCCTGGCGGCTGCGCCGCGACACTCGCGAGAGCTACGTGTCGAGCGCGCAACGGGTCGAGGATGAGTTTGGCCTCGCATCACTCGAACTGGCCGCCGATGCTCTCACCGGGCTGGAGACGTTCGCGGCCGTCGAGCGTTCGCTGCTGCGCCATGCCGAGAGACGCCTCTTGGAGGCAGCGGACGGCGCAGTGCTGTCGCTGGCGGAGTCAAGGCTCGCCCGCTTCTGGTGCGACGTCGAGCCGCGGCTTCAGGCACGATGGGCCCTGGTCGCTGCGGTCGCCGAGGTCCTGATCGAGGCAGACCACGTCGTCCAGGCTCTCGGTGCGGCCCCGGCCACGTTCGTTGGGATGGTCGAGTCATACGCCACCGGTCCGACACCGTGGTGCGTGCTTGATGCGCACCATCGGCACATGGAGGGCCTCTGGCACAGCTTTGAGCCGCAGATCGGCGGCGACCATGAGGCCATAGAGAAGCTGGTCATCCGGGCACGACGCCGCTATGTCGAGGCGGGATCAGAACTGGCTCGATGCTTCGTTCAGCGACTCCAGCAGGACGGCCCCGCCAAGGGAGGTCTCCTGCATCAGCGTCAGGTCTACGCCAAACGCGTGAAGCCGCTGCTCGGGAGGATGAAGGTCGCCTACGTCTGGGTTGACGCGCTGCGGTTCGAGATGGCCCGGGAGCTGGCGCGGTTGCTGGCCCCCGACTTCAAGGTCGAGTTGGCGCCTGCGGTGGCAGCGGTACCTACTGTCACAGAGATCGGCATGGCGGCACTGCTGCCGGGAGCTGAAGCCTGTGCCAAGGTCGTCACTGCTGTCGGCGGGCAACTGGCACTGGAGGTTAACGGCGTGGTCGTCAAGAGTCGCAAGGACCGGATGACGGTGTTGGCGCAGCGCTGCGGCGTGCTCGTCTATGAGGCCAAGTTGGACAACCTCCTCCCCAAACCGTCCAAGAGGACGCAGGAAGCCATTGCGGGTGCCGAGTTGGTCCTGATCACCTCCCAGGAGATCGACGAACTGTGCGAGCAGGACAACATCAACCAGGCACGCCGCCAGATGGATGGCGTCCTGAACGACCTGCGCCGTGGCATCCGTGTCCTGGCGGACGTCGGTGTGCAGAGGATCGTCCTGACGTCGGACCACGGTCACCTGTTCGCTGATGAACTGGGCGATGACATGAAAGTCGATGCCCCGGGCGGCAAGACTGCTGACCTGCACCGGCGCGTGTGGGTGGGGAACGGGGGTAGCGCCAACGACGCATGCGTCCGCGGCCCGCTTTCGGCCTTCGGCATGGACGGCGACTTCGACCTGGCCGCGCCCTGGACCTTCGCGTGCTTCAAGGTGAAGGGGGGAGCCTCGGCCTACTTCCACGGCGGCTTGTCCCCTCAGGAACTCGTGATCCCGGTGATGACCCTGACCCCCGTGGCGAAGGCCCCCGCCGGCGCTGTCTCGGGTGTCGACTGGCGGCTCTCCCCCGGCAGTCCGAAGCTCAGTACGCGCGTCTTCTCGGTCCAGATCGGGGGCGCCAACAGCGGGCTGTTTGAGGCTGCGTGGCCCAGGGTTCGTGTGGAGTTGCGGGCGAAGGGCAAGACATTGTCCCGCCCGATCAGTGCCTCCTATGGCTTCGACCCGGCCAGTGGTGACGTGAGGCTGCGCAGTGACGAGACTAACCCCAAGGCCGCAGCGCCCAACACCGTAACCCTGATGGTGGTGGAGGAGCCGGACCAGAAAACCGTCTCGCTGTGCTTGCTGGACGCCACGACTGGAGTTGAGTTGTCGCGGATCGAGAAGATCGACGTGGCCATCTCGCTATAGAGGTCCACCATGCCAGATACAGAGCAGCACGCGGCGCAGGTATTCGCCGGGAAGGTGGTCCGGAAGGACCTGGTCCGAAAGGTCAAGGTCGGGGCCAACGTGCCGGTCTTCGTGCTGGAGTACTTACTGGGCAAGTACTGTGCCACCGATGACCCCACTGCTATCGAAGCAGGACTTCGGGTAGTCAACGCCATGCTGTCGGAGAGCTTCGTCCGCCCGGACGAGGCCAACAAAGCCCAGTCGATGGTGAAGGACAAGGGCACGCACACGTTCATCGACAAGGTGAAGGTGCGCTATCTGTCGGACGACGATAAGCACTGGGCGGAACTGGTGAACTTCGGCCACCGGTTCGTGCATGTGCCCGAGCACTACCTCCGCGACTACGACCGCCTCCTGATGGGTGGCATCTGGGCTCAGGTCGAGGTCCGCCACCAGTACGACGAAGAGGCGAAGGGCAAGCGCAGTCCGTTCTGGATCGAGAGCCTGAAGCCGATCCAGGTCGCCACGTTCGACCTCGATGAGTACCGACACTGCCGGCGCGAAGTGTCCACTGACGAGTGGATCGACCTGCTGCTGCGATCCGTCGGCCTCGAGCCGGCTCACTTCGACCGCCGCCTCAAACTCCTATTCCTGGTCCGCCTGATCCCGCTGTGCGAGCACAACTACAACCTGATCGAGCTAGGCCCGCGGGGCACAGGCAAGAGCTACGCCTACCAGGAGCTGTCGCCTTACTCCATTCTGCTGACCGGCCCGACGACGGTGGCCAATCTCTTCTACAACATGGCCAGCGGCAAGATGGGACTTGTGGGCATCTGGGATGCCATCGCGTTCGACGAGGTCGCCGACTTGCAGAATATGCCCAAAGAGGTGGTGACGACCCTCAAGACGTTCTGCGAATCGGGCATGTTCGCGCGCGGGAAAGAGGCCATGTCTGGCATGGCGTCAGTGGCCATGTTCGGCAACACCAACCAGCCCGTTGAGGTGATGGTCCGCTCGTCGCACCCGTTCATGCCTCTTCCCGACGTGATCCGCGAGGACATGGCGTTCCTGGATCGCATCCACTACTACCTGCCGGGTTGGGAAGTCCCGAAGATGCAGATGGAGTTCTTCACCGACGGCTATGGCCTGGTGGTCGACTACCTGGCCGAGGCCTTGCGCGAACTGCGGCGACAGAACTACACCGAGGTCGTCGACCGGCATTTCTCCTTCGGTGCACACCTCAACGCCCGCGACGTCAAGGCGGTGCGCAAGACGGTGTCTGGGCTGGTGAAGCTCGTGTACCCCGACGGCCAGGTCACGCGAGATGAACTGGCTGAGCTTCTGTCCATCGCCATCGAGGGCCGACGGCGAGTGAAGGAGCAGCTCAAGAAGATGGGCTCCTTCGAGTACCACCAGACCTCCTTCTCGTTCATCGACAACGAAACGCGGGAGGAACAGCACGTCGGCGTTCCCGAGCAGGGCGGCAAGGACATGATCTCGACCGATCCGCTGGCACCAGGTTCGGTCTACACCGCATCGGTGGACGACCAAGGGCGCGTCGGGCTCTACAGACTGGAAGTGGGCACTTCGCCGGGGACGGGCAAGCTGAAGATCGCGGGTGGTGTCGATGGCACCATGAAGGAGTCCATCAACCGCGCCTTCGCCTACATGAACGGCCACAAGGTGGCAATGGGCGTTGGCCAGCAGTTCGACACCACCGACTTCCACATTGAGGCCATCGATCTGCTCAGCAATCGCGTTCCGTGCGAAGCGGGCATGGCCCTGATTGTGGCAGTCTACTCCGCAGTCAAGAAGCACTCCCTGCTGCCCGGACTCGTCGTCCTCGGCGACCTGAGTATCCAAGGCAACATCAAGTCTCTGCGTTCCCTGTCCGAGCCGCTCCAGGTGGCCATGGACAACGGGGCGCGCCGCGCCCTCATCCCGCTCGAGAACAAACGCAACTTTCCCGATGTCTCCGGCGACGTGGTCGAACGCGTCGACCCGGTGTTCTTCTCCGACCCCATGACCGCCGCCATGAAGGCGCTGGGGATGACGTGACAAGCCGGACCCGACCTCAGTATGGCATCCCGGGCTGGGGGCCCTGCGTATGAGTGAGCGCCTACGAAGAGTGGCCGCGAAGAGGCTTGCGGAAGACCTGAGCAGCCTGAACGGCGCAGAGTTCGAGACCGTCGGGCACATGCTGGTGAGCGCTGTCGAGGGCAGACCGCTACTCCATCTAGGGCTTACCCCCAATGCCCAACCAGCGGGCTACACCGTGGACACGTTCGACGGCGGCCGAACTGTCGTCGCAGAGTACTCCACTGAGAAGGGTTACTTCAGTGCACCCTACGACAAGATCCGGAAGGA
>Ga0172371_10006525_pt1 | contig 16968 bp, 14 predicted proteins | sample Lak12m_FD_114543 | JGI IMG/M metagenome (GOLD analysis project Ga0172371, IMG submission 114543) | Freshwater microbial communities from Kabuno Bay, South-Kivu, Congo - kab_022012_12m | ecosystem: Environmental > Aquatic > Freshwater > Lake | place: Democratic Republic of the Congo: South-Kivu...
CTGCATGTATCCCTGCGCTGTCATGAAGCCCTGGCCCATCACCCGCTCGATGTACGTCTGAATCACGCCGGCGACTCCCATGGAGATGCCGATGCCGAGCACTGACAGGCACATGATCCAGAAACCCCAGGTCGCCTTGATGGGGCTGAACCGCGAAACTCCCCGGAGCCGGGGCAGGGCATACCAGAACATCATCATGTTCAGCAGCGCATAGGCGCCGAAGAAAGCCAGGTGCCCGTGACTCGATGTGATCTGGCTGCCGTGGGTGTAGTAGTTGATGGCCGGCAGCGTATGTGCAAACCCGAAGACGCCGGCGCCGACCAGGTGCCCCACCGCCGTTCCCACGGCGAACAGCCAGACGACCTTATCCGTGATCACATGCCCATGGCTCTTTTGTGTCCGGAAGGTGTCAATCACCATGGCGATGATGGGTAGCACTTCCATGGCGCTGAAGGTGCCGCCGATCCATAACCAGAGCGCCGGGGCGCCGAGCCAGTAGTAATGATGCCCGGTGCCGGCGATGCCGGTAAACAGGAACAGCGCCGTTTCGATATAGAGATATTTTTCCACGACCTTGCGGTCGACACCGGTGACCTTGATGAGCACGAAGGCCAGGATCGCCGCCGTGATTAGTTCCCAGGCGCCTTCCACCCAGAGATGGATCACCCACCACCAGTAGAACCAGTCAATGGAGAGATTGCGGTAGAAGGGCATGCCGAACAGATACAGGAGAGACAGCAACACAAGGCCGCCGGTCAACATTCCCAGAATGGCGGTCTTCTTGCCCTTGATCACAGTCATGCCCACGTTGAAGAGAAACAGGAGCGCCCCGACGACGACGATGAAGTCGAGCGGAGTCGGGATCTCCAGGAGCGGCTTGCCCTGGGTCCAGCCAAAAGTGAAGCCGATCAGCGCGGCTACCCCGGTCGCGACGAAGGCGACCAGCTGCAGGTAGGCAAGTTTGACGCTGTAGATCTCGCGCTCAGCCTCTTCCGGCACCAGGTAGTATGTGCCGCCCATGAAGCCCAGCAGCATCCAGAGCACCAGCAGGTTGGTGTGCATGGCCCGGGTCATGCCGAACGGCAGCACATCGACGATGCTTTGCGGGATCGTGAACGCGTAGCTGGCCGCCAGCCACAGACCCACCACCAGCTGGAGAACGAACAAGGAAAGGGCCACAACGAAATACCAGTAAGCGACTCTTTGGGAGGCGTACGGAACGAGCGACTCATTCCTGATGCCCATGCCGATGCCGCCCGGATTCATGACTGCTGTGTCTCGCGCTGCCATCTAGGCACCACCTTTCTGCTTGGCGAGGAAATCGGCGATTGCCTGGAGTTCGTCGCTGGTCAGATTCTTCTGGGCCGGCATGGCCGATGCCGGCTTCACTGTCGTCGGATCAGAAACATATTTGACGATGGCGGCAGCATCATACCGGTCGCCGATGGTATCCAGTGCCGGGCCGATCCCGCCGCCGGAACCGCCGACGGCATGGCAACCCATGCACTTGTCCCTAAATGCCAGGGAACCGGCCGACAGCGAAAAGCCGGCGGCCATGCGCCGCCGCTCCCGGTGCTCCGGTGTATCCTGGGGAGGCCAGTCATGGTTGTCGATGTCGCCGGTCCATTGCAGAAAAGCGGTCAGGTCAGCGATCTCCTGATCGGTAAGGTGCAGATTGGGCATCTTGCGGAAGGAGCTGGCGAAGACTTTCTCGGGGCTGCCGACGGCAGCCTTGATGCCGTCGCTGCCGATGCGCTGATAGACACGGGTGAGATCGGGCGCATAGTAGATGCCGAACCCGAGAATCGTATGGCACTCATTGCAATTCTTGCTCTCCCAGACATGCTTGCCCGCCACTACCTGATCGCTGAGGCGGTCGGCGTGGGTGAGCGCGCCGACCTGCCGGTGCGTATCGACGGTCAGTGCCAGGAAAAGGACGAGCGAAGACAATGTGCCTGCCAGAAACAGATAAAAAGCACCACGGTTAGCCAAAAAAGCCACCTCCCCTAAAAAATCCCTCTGTCGGCTCCACTTTATCCGTTCCCATTGATTCTCCTTTGATTCACGATTATCGGGATGAAAAATTTTCCGAAGCTTATTACATCATTAACACTATGTCAATAGAGCTAACTAAACCTGGCAAAAGAGTCTATAATCATGAGCGTGTCCCGCTCTGCGTCAAGAAAACAGCCAGGAATGGATGAAGCCAGTCAGTTGCTGGCTGATCCCACCAGGTTTCAGATCTGCCGCCAGGTGATCGAGGCGGCTGGCATGGGCATGACCACGGCGGATATCTCCGCGAAATTCGGCTTGCATCGCAACGTCGCCCGCATGCATCTGGAAAAGCTGGCAAAGGCGGGGCTGCTGACATCGACATTTAGGAAACCGGAGGGTGGAGGCCGGCCGGCTCGTGTATATCACATGGGAGAGTCGGTCACGCGCCAATATCCTCCCCGCGATTATCAGATTCTGGCGCACGTTGCCCTGACAGCTTTGGAACAAGGCAGTGACGCGCGCAAGGTAGCCAGGAAAGCAGGGCGTCAGGCGGGCGCCAGTGCACTCCTAGCCGCCGGTCTGGATCCGGCTACTGCCTCCCGGGAAAAACTCATGGCGATGCTCCGGAGGGTAGCCGAAGAGCATGGCATCTTCGCGCACATCGTCTCCTGTGATAGCGGGCAACTGGAAGTGACAGCCTTTAATTGTGTCTTCCGGGAACTGGCTGCCAGCCATGCCGGGCTGGTTTGCGGCCTGCATACCCAGTTGCTGCTGGGCATGTTCGAATCCTGTCTGGGCAAAGTCAGGATCAGGAAGGGTAAGCTGGAAATCGCCGAAGGTGGGACGAGCTGCCAGTTCATAGTGATATTCGCGTCGTAGCCCTGTTCGGGCCCACTGCCGTAGGTAAAAGCCGTCTGGCCGTAGCGCTGGCGCAGGCCGCTGGCGGCGAGATCGTCTCGGCGGACTCGATGCAGGTTTACCGCGGCCTGGCCGTGATCACGGATCAGCCTTCCCGCGAGATGCTGGCAGCGGTTCCCCACCACATGATCGCCGTCGCGCCGCTGTCAGAGGAATACAGCGCCGGGCGTTTTGCCCATGAGGCGCAGGAGGCGCTGAAGCAGGTCTCCGCTCGCGGCTGTCTGCCGATAGTTGCGGGCGGCACCGGTCTCTACAACCGGGCGCTACTGGGAGGAATGGCGCTGGCCGGCGAGCCATCGCCGGCAGCCCGGGAGAAGTGGGAGCGGTTCATCCTTGAGCACGGCGAATCGGCAGCCGCGGCGCGGCTGGAACAGATAGACCCGGATGCCGCCGCGGTGATTGATGTCAGGAACCCGCGGCGCCTGGTACGGGCCCTGGCCGCGGCTGAATCCAGTGGGCCCTCGATGGCCGCTGAGCGCGACCGGCTGTGGACCGCTTCATCGTCTCCATACCGGGTGATCTCATTCGGGCTGGAACTGCCTCGGGACCAGCTCTATGCCCGCATCGACGCCCGGGTTGACGAGATGCTGGCGGGTGGCGCGATCGAAGAAGTCCGCAGGGCGCTGGAGGGCGGAGTGTCGCGTACCGCCTCACAGGCGATCGGTTTCGCTGAGATCGGGCAGTATCTTCCCGGGGGAATCAGCATCGATGAAGCTCGGGCGGCCATCCGGCAAAAGAGCCGCCGCTATGCCAAGCGCCAGCTCACCTGGATGCGCAAAATGCCTGATATTGTTAGAATCGATCTGGCGGAGGAGGCTTTCCCGGCAGCTCTGGACCGGATCATCGACACGCTGGAGCAGGCCGGATTCATCCCATGACATCCAACATCAAATTCTCCAAATGGCACGGACTAGGCAACGATTACGTGATCCTGGCTGATCACGATCTGGACGTTCCCCTGACTCCCGCCAGCGCGGCGGCGATCTGCGACCGGCATTTCGGCATCGGCGGTGACGGCATCCTGGTGTGGGGCGGCACGGAAGCCGCTGGTTTTCATCTCACGATCTGGAATCCGGACGGCAGCCAGGCGGAGATGTGCGGCAATGGCATGCGCATGCTGGCGCTTTATCTGCGGGACGGCGGTTTTGCCGATAATGAGGCTTTTTCGGTGACGACCGCCGCGGGAATCATCTCGCCGGCGGTCCTTCCGGGCGGGCTGGTGCGGGTCTTCATGGGCCAGGCGCGCCTCGGCGGCGCCGGCATCATCGGCTTCTCCGGCTTGCGTGAAGATGGCGAAGCGCTGGAAGTTCCCTTAACGGCCTGTGACCGCGAGTTTCTGTTTACCTTCGTGGATATGGGCAATCCGCATTGCGTTATCGAGAGCGAGGATGAACTCACCGTACTCGATCTGCTCGAACTGGGACCGGCCATCGAAAACCATGAGCTTTTCCCGGGGCGCGCCAATGTTGAGTTCATGCGGGTTCTGGGTCCTTCAGAGGTCGAGATGCGGGTCTGGGAGCGGGGCGTGGGAGAGACTAACGCCTGCGGTACCGGCGCCTGCGCCGTGGCGGTGGCGGCTTGCCGGCAAAGGGGCGCCGTGAGTCCGGTGACCGTGCATCTGCCGGGCGGCGATCTGCTTATCGAGGTGGGTGACGAGATGGAGGTCAACATGACCGGACCGGCGGAGAAGGTCTATGAAGGCACCATGTCTCAAGAATTTGTTAATAAGATCAATAGTTATGAATGAGGCCTTTGATAAAATATATAATTTAAAGTCAACCACAACGATCTCAAGGAGATTCTTCAGATGAAATATTCGCGGCGCATGGACGGTCTGCCCCCATACCTGTTTGCGGAGATCGAGCGCAAAGTCTCGGAAAAGAAGAAGCAGGGGGTGGATGTGATCAGCCTGGGCATCGGCGATCCGGACATGCCGACGCCGTCTCATATCGTCAAGGAGATGCAACGCCAGGTCGCCGAGCCCGCGAATCACCGGTATCCGACAAACCGGGGACTGGATGAATTCCGGGAGGCGGTAGCTGCTTTTTACCAGAGCCGCTTTGGTGTCGATCTCGACCCGGAGAAAGAGGTGTTTCCGCTGTTGGGCGCCAAGGAAGGCATCGCGCACATCTGCTTTAACTTCCTCGATGAAGGCGACGTGTGCCTCAGCGCCGATCCGGGTTATCCGGTCTACACCGGCGGGCCGATCCTGGCGGGCGGCACGCCCGTTCCCATTCCGCTTAAGCCGGAGCTGGGCTTTCAGCCCGACCTGGAAGCTATCGATGCGGATACGTTAAAGCGCGCCCGGCTGCTGTTCGTCAACTATCCCAACAACCCCACCGGCGCCGTGATCGAGGATGACTTCTTTGAGCGGCTGGCCGAATTCGGCCGGCGGCACGACATCGCCATCATCCACGACAACGCCTATTCCGAGATCACTTTCGACGGATATGTCGCGCCCAGTTTTCTGGAGACACCGGGATCAAAAGACGCCGGCATTGAATTTTATTCGCTGTCGAAGACCTATAACATGACCGGCTGGCGCGTGGGCGCCGCTGTTGGCAACGCCGAGATCATCGAGTCACTCTGGCGGCTCAAGTCCAACATGGATTCGGGGATGTTCGCGGCGCTGCAAAGGGCAGCCGTGGCGGCGATGACCGGTCCCCAGGACTGCGTGCGCGACATGTGTGACCTGTATCAGCGCCGCCGTGACCTGGTCGTGGGCACTTTGCGCGAGCTCGGCATCGATGTGAACGCCCCCAAGGGAACTATCTATATCTGGGTGCCGGTGCCGGATGGTTACACCTCAGCGAGCTTTGCGGACATGGTGCTCGACAAATGTGGCGTCGTGGTCCCGCCCGGCAGCGGCTACGGCCCCTCCGGCGAAGGTTTTGTGCGCATCTCGCTGACGGCGCCCGACGAACGGATCGTCGAGGCTCTGGCGCGCATCAAGGATAACCTCTAACAGGGGCCAGGCGCAGCCCGCCGCATGGAAAAAGCCTTCCTCATCGGCGTGATCAACGCCCCCGTCCGTGAGGGAGAGGATCCACTGGCCGAACTGAAGGAACTGCTGGCCACCGCCGGCGCTGAACTGGCCGGCGAGATGATCCAGCGGCGCGAGCAGCCGGTCCCCGCTACTTATTTCGGGAAGGGCAAACTGGCGGAGCTCAAGGAAGCCGTCAGCCGTTTCAAGCCCGACTTTATCGTCACCGAAGACGAACTCAGTCCCACACAGCAGCGCAACCTCGAGGACCGGCTGGGAGGCGTGCGCGTCATCGACCGCACCGCGCTCATCCTCGATATTTTTGCCCAGCATGCGCATACCGCCGAAGGCAAGCTTCAGGTCGAACTGGCGCAGCTGGAATTCAACTTCACCCGGATGCGCGGCAAGGGCACGATGCTGTCGCGCCAGGCCAGTCCCGGCGTCGGCGCCAGCGGTGCGGTCGGCATCCGCGGCCCTGGAGAGACCAAGCTCGAGGTTGACCAGCGCGTGGCCCGCAAGCGCATCTCGACGCTCAAGCGCCGCCTCCAGGAAGTATCGAGTTCGCGCGAGATCATGCGCCGCTCCAGGCTGGCCTCCAGGTTGCCTCTAGTGGCTCTGGCAGGCTATACCAACACCGGCAAGTCAACTCTCATGAATGCGCTCACCCGCAGCGAAGTCTCAGTCAACGACCGGTTGTTCGAGACACTCGATCCGACCACGCGGGCATTTGAATTCGAGGGTCAGACATTTCTGCTGACAGACACTGTGGGCTTTATCCGCAAGCTGCCTCATCAACTGGTAGAGGCTTTCCATTCCACTCTGGAAGAGACCCTCGTGGCGCATCTTATTCTTCATGTCGCTGACGCCAGTCAGGAAGAGGACGAGCTCGAAGCCATGATCGGAGCGGTGGAGTCGGTGCTTGGCGGCATCGAGGCCGCCAGCATAGAAAGGCTGCTGGTGCTCAACAAGGCCGATCTGATAGACGCCGACCAGGAAGCTTTTTTGCGGCGGATACATCCCGATGCCGTGCTGACTTCAGCGCTCACCGGAGACGGGTTGGATGAGCTGAGGCGGCGGGTCCGCGACATCTTCAACGCCAGGATGGTTGATATCCGGCTTTTCTTTCCATATGGCGACGGGCGTGTCATCGGTGAGATCTACCGGGTAGGCGCGGACGTGGATTTGGAGAACTCTGAGACCGGCGTATTGGTGAAGGCCCGCATGTCACGCGAAGATGCACAGCGGTTTGCCCGTTACCAGCAGAGTCCTTATACTCCCTGACATGACGCCGGCGAACTCAAATGCTCAAGCTGACCTGGCGGCGCAAGTTGCCGCGGTTTCCTGGTACCACACGGTGGAGCTGGGCAACGGCATCGTCACTCCCGGGCAATACGACCTGAGGCCGTATCTCGACCGGTATGGGCTGCCGGCAAGCCTCGCAGGCCAGAGCGCCCTGGATCTGGGCACGGCCAGCGGTTTCTTTGCCTTCGAACTCGAGCGGCGCGGCGCCCGGGTCACCGCCACGGATCTGCCGGCGTGGTACGACCATGATTTCGGGCCGAAGTATTCGATCGATCAATCACAAGAGGAATTAAAGAGCTATCTCACCGAGCCCTTTGAGATCGCCAGGGCTGCCCGCGGTTCGCAGGTCGACAAGAAATTCATCAACATCTATGACGTTTAGCCGGAGACCGTCGGCGAGCACGATTTCGTTTTTTGCGGCAGCCTGCTGATCCATCTTTCCGATCCGATCCGGGCGCTGTGGAACGTGGCCAGCGTCACCCGTGAAAAAGCGGTGATCGCCACGGTGATCAAGCCGGATGAGATGGAGCGCCCGATCGCCGAGCTGGTCGGATATCGCAACGCCGATTCCTGGTGGGAACCGTCCCGCCGCTGCCTGGAGCTGATGACCGCCGCCGCCGGTTTTGCCGGCATCGAATGGTTCGACGACTTTCGCCTCGATTACAGCGACGGCACGCCGGGGCCTTATCATGGCGTCGTTCATGCCTATATGACCACAGAGGGGTGGACCCCTGGCACCAGATCGAGCCAGGAGATCATCGAGGAGCAGAAACAGCTGACGGCGGGAAGCACAGAGAAGGCGCTGGCCGAGCGTCACCGGATGGCTGAGCTGGTTGAAGAAGTCGGGCGGCTGCGCGACGAGGTCGAGAGCCTGCGCCGACGCAAGGCGATCCGTCTCATGGACCGGCTGCGCCGCAAATAGGAATATCACTCGTTCCTGATTAAAACCCATTCCCAGCGGGGAAATGAAGACTCATGGGTTCGTCAAACGCCATCATCTTCATTCATGGCGCCTGGGTAACGCCGCTCTGCTGGGAAAGGCGCGGTACATTCTGACATGGCTGAAAAAGTAAGACCGCTGATCAAGCCCGAAAAGAACGGTCCGCTGCTTGTGCGCGACCTGGAACGGTTGCTGGATGCGTCCGGCGTTCTTCTTCCCACAAAAAGATTCATTTCCCTGTGCCGCTGCGGCGCTTCGCGGACGAAGCCTTTTTGCGACAGCACGCATCTGCGGATCCATTTCAACTCCGCCCGCATCGGCGCTCTCAAGAATGACCGGCGCGTCAGCTACCAGGGGAAGAAGATCAAGATCCATGACAACCGGGCCATCTGCTCCAGCGCCGGTTTTTGCGTACGCGGCCTGCCCGCGGTCTGGCGGCAGGGGCAGCAACCCTGGATCGATCCCGACGCGGCGGACCCCGACAAGATCATCGAGGTCATCCGCCAGTGTCCCTCGGGAGCGCTCAGTTTTAGCGTTGATGACGTGGAAGACCAGGGCCCGGACCGGGAGCCGGAGATCCAGATCAGGCGCGACGGCCCCTATGAAGTGCGCGGCGGTATCGAGCTGGAGGGCGAGGATTTCTGCGAGGGCGCTTCCCAGGAGCATTATCAGCTCTGCCGCTGCGGCGCGTCCAAGAACAAGCCCTTCTGCGACGGCATGCACTGGCATGTGGATTTTGATGATGGGGAGGAAGAAAAACCTGGCCCTGCCAAATCGCGCAAACGCCTTAAGTGGCACAAGGTCGCGGCGCTGGATGAACTGGCGGACGGGCAGGTCAAATCCGTCACTGCCGGCGGCAAGGCCATCGCTCTGACGCGGGTCAGCGAACGTTATGGCGCGCTCGACGGCGTCTGCCCCCACCAGGGCGGACCGCTGGCGGAGGGAACGATAGACAACGGTGTTCTCAGGTGCCCCTGGCACGGCTGGGGTTTCGATCCGCTGACCGGCAAGGAAAAAGACGGGCGCCACGCGGATGTGGCTGCCTATCCCGTGGAAGAGCGCGAAGATGGGATTTACGTGCAGTTGGAATCCGTCAGCGGCGCCGCCGAGGCGGTTGCCGTGCGCACGGTCTCCGATGTCATCGTCGAGACCATGGTCAATTGGGGCATCACGCATGTATTCGGCATGCCCGGGGCGACGAACCTGGGAGTGGCTGAAGCTCTCCGCCAACAGGAGGCCGGCGGCAAGATCAGGTTCATCACCGTCCGCCACGAGGGCGCCGCGGCATTTGCGGCCAGCGGTTACGCGAAGCTGACCGGCCGGCCGGCCGCTTGCCTGACCATTGCCGGCCCCGGAGCCACCAACCTGCTGACCGGCCTCTGGGACGCCAAAGCTGACCGGGTGCCGCTCCTGGCGCTCACCGGCCAGGTGAAGATGCAGTATCTGGGGCCGGGGGCTTTTCAGGAGATCGACCTGCCGGCTGCCTTCGAAGCGGTAGCGGTTTTCAGCCAGACAGTCATGCCCGGCAGCAACCATGCGGAACTAGTCACCCTGGCGCTCAAGCACGCCACGGTCGAGCGCGGCGTCGGCCATCTCATTATTCCGGATGAGGTGCAGACGCAGGTGGCGCCCCCGAGTGAAAGACCGTCACGCGCCTGGGGGCGCGTGGAGCCGGAAATGATCGCACCGCCTGCCGAGGCTCTGCAGGAAGCTGTCAGCCGCATCGCCGCCGCCGAACGGCCGGTGATCATCGCCGGCTACGGCGCCCACTTGGCGATGGAGCGCGTCCTGGCGCTGGCCGGCCGTCTCCAGGCGCCAGTCATCACCACATTTAAGGCAATGGGTCAGGTTCCCGGAGGGCACCCGCTGGCGGCGGGCGTGCTCGGCATGAGCGGCACTCCGGTCGCTTCCGGCAGCATGGCGGGGGCGGACCTGCTGATCGCGTTCGGCTGCTCTTTCTCGGAGCACACCGGCATCGATCCCACCCGGCCGACCATCCAGGTGGATTTCGACCGCATGTCGCTGGGGAGGGCGCACCCGGTCACACTGCCGGTCTGGGGCGACGCTCATGTGACCGCGGGACTCTTCCACGAAGGCCTGCCCGAGGAGATTGCGGCCATCGACCAGCGGGAAGAGCTGGCCGTCCGGCGCCGGCAGTGGCAGGAGGAATGTGACCGGCGGGAAAAGGTCACGGCGGCGCGCGGGGCGAATCATGTGGCCATCATGAGGTCGCTGGCCAGGCATGTAGACGGCGATGCTGTCATCGCGCTTGATGTGGGCGTCAACACGGTGGTGTTCGGCCGCTATTTCGAGTGCCGCGAGCAGACGATCATCATGTCCGGATATCTGGGGTCGATCGGTTTTGCCTTCCCGGCCGCCATGGGCGCCTGGGCCGCCGAGCCCCGGCGGCAGACGGTCGCGGTGGCGGGTGACGGGGGCTTCGGACAGTATCTCGCCGAGTTCACCACCGCCGTCAAATACGGCATGAATGTCACGCTCATCCTGCTGAACAACAGCGAACTGGCCATGATCTCGAAGGAACAGCGCGAGGCCGGCTGGCCGGTCTGGCAGACTTCACTGCTTAACCCCGATTTTGCCGAGTATGCCAAGAGCTGCGGTGGATTCGGCGTCAGAGTGGAGCAGAGCGGCGACCTCGATAAAGCCATCACCGCGGCGCTCGTCTTCGACGGACCGGCGATCGTCGATGTCATCTGCGACCCTGGCGCCAGCTGAAACTGCTGGCGGCGCGCTGCCGCTGGGAGTGATAAGATTCGGCCGTGCGCATCCCCATTAAAATCCTGAACCCAAAGGCTACCGTTCCCGGGCATGCATACGGAGACGGCGACGCCGGGGTCGATCTCACCAGCGTCGATGAGATCACACTGATGCCGGGGGAGAGGGCGCTGGTGTCGACGGGCATCGCGGTGGCCATCCCCAAAGGTTACGGCGGTTTCGTCCAGCCGCGCTCCGGCCTGGCTGCCAGGCACGGCATCACCCTGACGAATTCGCCCGGGCTAATCGACAGCAACTACCGCGGCGAGATCCGCATCATCATCCAGAACACTGGCGGGCAGGAGTTTCCCATTCATGTGGGTGACCGCATCGCGCAGCTGGTGGTGATGGCGGTCGAGCACACCGAGTTCGAACCGGTCGAGGAGCTGCCCGATTCCGACCGGGGGGAAGGCGGCTTCGGGAGTAGCGGCCGGGGAACCAAGGCCTCAGCAGGATGACAGAGGCGGGGGACAGACGGACACCGTGATATAATCTCACCTTGTCGGGACGTGGCGCAGTCTGGTAGCGCACTTGACTGGGGGTCAAGGGGTCGCCGGTTCGAATCCGGCCGTCCCGACCATTTTAAGCCTGCGCCTTCCGCCATCCTTCCTGCTCCAACCGTTTCATCCGCTGGATTCCCCAGCTTTTGAACTCATCCAGATAACGGCGCATATCCACTTTTGCCATCGCTGTCAGTTCGGCCCGTTCCTGGGCGCTGTCGGTGTGGTCGCCAGGATAGACTCCCAGCCAGGTAGCGTAACTCTGGTCGAACAGGAACTCCGGGGTCACCTCGGCCACATCGCCGTCATTCAGCGAGGCATAATATTCGGCCACCGGCATGTCGTATTCGATGATCCAGCCGTTGTCGGCGATCATCGAAGCCCCGTCGAAATCGATTATGCGGGCACATTCGGGGCAGAAAATGGCGGTGATGACCTTTTCCGGCATGATCTCGTCCCGGAACATCAGACTGGCCCGCTGCTTGCCACAACTGCAGGAAACCGTGTGGTCGGTGCACATCTCCATCCCTCCTTAAGAATAATTACCGGACTAACTTAGTTTCCTTGTAAGTATTTCAAAATATATGCGGTTCTAAACTTAAACCGGTGCTCGACATCATCATAGATCCGCACCGCGTGCAGCCTGCCACTTAGCAGTCCCGCGATCCCAATGGCATTCGCGCGGTTAAAACGCCGTTTCGGCGGGAATATTAACCAACCAGGCAGGTTAATCATCAGGAGGTGTGGCAGATGCCCAGAGCCATATGGTCGGGTCCGATCAGTTTCGGACTGGTGAACATCCCGATATCACTGTTTCCTGCGACCGAAAACCGGACGGTTTCTTTCCATCAGCTGCATGCTGAAGACAATACGCCCATCAACTACACGAAGACCTGCCCGGCGGATAACAAGGTCCTTTCGCAGGATGAGATCGTCAAGGGCTACGAGTTCGAGAAAGGCCGTTTTGTGGTCATGGAGGAAAAAGATTTCGAGGCGGCGGCTGCGGCGATCCCGAAAGGGCGGGCCATCGAGATCGTCAATTTTGTCGATCTGGCCGACATCGACCCGATCTATTTCCAGAAGTCGTATTACCTGGCCCCGCGCGAAGACAGCATCAAGCCGTTCCGGCTGCTGCTGGAGGCGATGCGCCGGCAGGGCCGGGCAGCGGTGGCGCGGTTCGTCTTCCACGAAAAACAGCACATGGCGATCCTGAAGCCGGAAGGCGGAGCCATGGTGCTGGAGACGCTCTACTATCATGACGAGGTCCGCGGCACCAAAGGTCTGCCGTATCAGGATGAGGAAGTCGAGTTGGGGGGGGAAGAGCTGGAGATGGCTGAGGACCTGGTGGGGAAGATGACCAAAAAGCTGGACCTGGCCAGGTTCCAGGATGGCTACCGCGATGAGCTGCTGAAAATCATCCAGCGGAAGATCGACGGCAAGAAGATCACCGTGCCCAAGCTGGAGCCGCTGGCCCCGGTCGTTGACATCATGGAGGCGCTCAGGAAGAGCATCGCCCGTCAGGAGGAGGCCCGGCCCGGCAGAAAAAGGGCGTCGTGAGCCTCACCGAATATCGCCGCCGGCGCCGGTTCTCGGTCACCCCCGAGCCCCAGCCGGCAAAGCCGGCACCGCCGGAAAGCACCGCGGTGCCCGCAGGCAACCGCTTCGTGATTCAGAAGCACGACGCCACGCACATCCACTACGACCTGCGTCTGGAGATGGACGGAGTGCTCAAGTCGTGGGCCTGCCCCAAAGGCCTGGCCACCCCTCACTATCGCAAGAAGCTGGCGGTACATGTCGAGGATCACCCCCTCGAATATATTGATTTTGAGGGCCAGATCCCGGAGGGGGAATACGGCGCCGGCAAGGTCGAGATCTGGGACCGCGGCACTTATGAGACCTTTGAGGATCCTCTGGAAGCGCTCGAAAAGGGGCTGCTGACGGTGATTCTCAGAGGCGAAAAAGTGACCGGTGAGTTCCACCTGGTGCACATGAAAGACAAGGGTCGCAACTGGTTGATCCTGCTCAACAAGCTGGACAAGCTCAACCCGGAGCTGCGTGATGAGGGTCAGGCCGGCGCTATGCCGGTCAATGTCAAACCGATGCAGGCGATGCTGGCGGCGGCGCCTTTTGATTCGCCGGATTATCTGTATGAGATTAAATACGATGGTGTGCGGGCGGTTTCTTATCTCTCCGCGGATGGTTCCCTCAGCATCATGTCACGTAATCAACGCGAGCAGCTCTTCCGCTATCCGGAGTTCGGCAATTTCGGCAAGATGTTCCTGGCCAGTGAGCTGGTGGTGGATGGCGAGCTGGTCGTTCTGGATGATCAAGGAGTATCGCGCTTCCAGTTGCTCCAGGGACGCATGGGCCTCACTGATCCCGGACAGATCCGGCAGGGCCAGGAAGAACTGCCGGTGCGTTACTTCATCTTCGACATCCTGTATCTGGACGGCCGCGACCTGACAGGCCTGCCGCTCAGCCGCCGCAAAGAGATCCTGTCCCGGATTTTCATGCCCCACAAATATCTGCGCCTCAGCGAGTGGATCGGCGCCGAAGGCACAGCTTTTTTCAACGCAGCGCGGGAGCTGGGACTCGAAGGAGTGATGGCCAAGCGCCAGGATAGCTCCTACCTTGAGCGGCGCACCCGGGATTGGCAGAAGATCAAGGCGGTGCAGGAGCAGGAGTTCGTCATCGCCGGTTATACCGAGCCGCAGGGCGGCCGGCCCTATTTCGGCGCTCTGCTCCTGGGATTTTACCGGGGCCGGGACCTGATCTACGCCGGTCGCGTCGGTACCGGTTTCAGCGACATGACATTGCGGCAGCTCTACGAGACGATGCAGACCCTCAAACAGGAAGATACGCCGTTTGCCCAGCTACCCAAATCGGCACAGTCCGCGCACTGGATCAAGCCACGGATAGTAGCTCAGGTAAAGTTCACCGAATGGACCCGCGAAGGCTCCTTGCGCCATCCCGCGTTTCTGGGGATCAGGGATGACATCACGCCTAAGCAGGTCGTCAAAGAGGAGGAACGAGCACTGAATCGGGGCAGGCGTGGCCGAGCACAATAAAAGGTCAAATATGGCCAGGCCTGCGCCCCGCCTGATGCCTCCCCTGGAACCGCTTGCGGGTGAGCGCCAGATCGTGGCGGTAGGGGGGCAAGAGTTGAAATTGACCCATCTGGACAAAAGACTCTGGCCGGCTGAAGGCTACACGAAGTTCGATCTGATCAATTATTACTTCCAGATCTCCGAGTTCATCATCCCGCACTTGACCGGCCGGCCGCTCAGCATGAAGCGTTATCCGGACGGCGTTACTGGACCATATTTTTTCCAGAAGAATGCGGCGCCGGAGACGCCGGCATGGATCAGGCGGCAGCGAGTCTACCACGAGGAGTCTGCCGAGCCGGTCGACTATATAGTCTGTGACGACTTGCCCACACTGCTCTATTTAGCCAACCTCGCCTGCATCTCACAGAATCCATGGCTGTCTGCCTTGCCGCACCTCGACCGTCCCGACATCGTAGCCCTGGATCTTGATCCTTCCGATCCGGAAGCTTTCGACGATTGCATCGAGGTGGCCCTGCTGGTAAAAAAACAACTGGACCGGTTCGGGCTGACGGGCTATCCCAAGACGTCAGGAGCAACCGGCATCCATGTCTATGTGCCGCTGATGCCGGATTACACCTATGAGCAGGCGCGAGGGTTCGCCCAGATCGTCGCTCTGCTGTGCCGCGAGGAACGCCCGGACCTGATCAGCCTGGAATCATCGGTCGGGAAACGGGGTGGAAAGCTCTATCTAGATTATCTCCAGAACGTCAAGGGAAAGACTCTGGCTTCTGTTTATTCACCCAGGGCGCGTCCCGGCGCTCCGGTGTCCATGCCACTCAAATGGAAAGAACTCAAGACAGGCTTGCGGCCGGCTGATTTCCATCTGGAAAATGCCAGGGAGCGACTGGAAACCGAAGGTGACCTGTTCGCTGGAGTCATTTCCATGCGGCAGGATCTCCAGGGAGCCCTGGAGCAGGGCGCGGAACTTTTAAAATAAGCAGGGAGGGCGGCCTTTCAGGTGGTCGACCTGCCTGCCCCCGCAGAGCTCGCCATTCGCCGATTTTTCCACCTTTCCCATGGTTTCCGCTTAAACCTCAGCCACGGCTGCAGAAAGAAATCTCATATCTGTGCAATATGTTTCATCCTGTGGCAATGAAATGTGTCGAACAAAACAGAAATAGTATATATAGTCAAAAACATCGTAGGGAATTCCCCTATGTACGCAAGTAGTTTGCCTTACTAGTATTAGCCGCGATGGACTCAGAAGGGGTCTTTTTTAACGTCCTGAATTATTTGTAGTTGATAAGCTAATATAACTGTAATGGTCATGAGCCTTGGGGGGCAAGGTGAATACCAAATCAGATGTAATCGCTTTTCAGATTCGTTTCCTTGAGCTGGCAAGAAGAGCTCATTGCTTCAACAAGCTCACGGTTTTCTTGCTTCTCGTTCTGGCGGCACTTGCGTTCTTGCTTGTTTATGCTGAATTCGGCCTGGCCGCGGTGAAGCGCATCTCCAATTCGGCCACCGGCGGCGATTGCACACTGATCGGTACCTGGGATCCCTCCAGCAAGACCTGCACGCTGAATGCCGATGTGACTGCCACTGGCAGTAACGGCATAGATATCACCAGCGATGGAGTGACTCTGGATGGCAACGGCCACCTCCTCACAGGAAGCCCCGGCAACTATTACGGGGTGACCCTCACGCTTCGCAGCGGAATAACGGTCAAGAACTTGAGCATTACAGGTTTCAAGAGCGGCATGTTTCTGACCTTCGCCTCCAACAGCCGCATATATAACAACAATTTTCTCGCCAACCTGAATCAGATCAGCGCCTCGGGGAGCAATAACGTTTTTGATTATCCGTCACCCATGCATGGGAATTACTGGTCAAATTTTGATTCAACATCTGAGGGATGCTACGACAGTAATTTAGACCAGGTTTGCGATGCTGCCTATAAATTTGCTGGCGGCCAGGATAACAGGCCGTGGAGCACGCCGGCTGCCTGGCTGGAACCGCTCCTGCCAGATGCGGAGTCGCCGGTCGTTTCAAGCGTGGAGCCTACTGGAAATATCAGTGACGGTTCCGTGAACATCGTGGTCAGCTATAGCGATGCAGGTGGGTCGAACATCAATGTCGCCTCCGGGGTGGTTGTTTTGCTGGACGGCCATGTGGTCACTGGTTGCACCGTTACTCAAAGCGACGCCACTTGTCCTGTGGCCGTTCTCGCCACCGGGTCACACACGATCAATGGAACGGTCTCTGATAACAGCGGCAACTCGGTCGCAGTCATTGGCGGTTTCACTGTGTTACCCCCCGGTCTAGGTCTCACCACCCTCATCTCCAGCGACTCGGCCGGCGCCATCGGCAACGCCGGCAGCTACAGCATGCCGGCCATCAGCAGCGACGGAGCTTATACCGTCTTTGCCTCCCAGGCCTCCAACCTGGTGGCCGGCGACACCAACGCCAACTGGGATGTTTTCCTCAAAGACAACCGCAGCGCCGTGACCA
>Ga0172371_10006526_pt1 | contig 16964 bp, 24 predicted proteins | sample Lak12m_FD_114543 | JGI IMG/M metagenome (GOLD analysis project Ga0172371, IMG submission 114543) | Freshwater microbial communities from Kabuno Bay, South-Kivu, Congo - kab_022012_12m | ecosystem: Environmental > Aquatic > Freshwater > Lake | place: Democratic Republic of the Congo: South-Kivu...
TATCACCTGTTTCTAAATTAAAGATAGTTCTCTTTTGTTTAATCAATTCATCAATTAATAACTTGGCTTGTGTTCCTTTACCACAACCTGAACGACCAATAAAAATATAAGCTTGCTTTTTCATAGATTTAATATTCTCTCATTGAGATTTGCGCATCAATTTTTTTAATTAAATCAAGCACCACAGAGACCACAATGAGAAGTGCTGTCCCTCCAATAGCCAAAGTAGCAATTCCTGTTATCGCTTGCATTATCAAAGGCAAAACAGCGACCACCCCTAAAAAGAGAGCTCCCACCAAAGTTATTCTAGTTAAAACTTTTGCCAAATATTCTGAAGTAGATTGACCAGGACGAATACCGGGAATAAAGGCGCCACTCTTTTTTAAATTAGTAGAAATTGCCTCTGGATCAAAAGTCACTGCCGTATAAAAATAAGTAAAAAGAAAAACTAAAATGAAATACAAAACTGCATAAACCCAACCATTTTCTAAAATTCCCAAAATGAAATCCGAAATTGATTTTAAAATATTATTATTTGTTCCAACTAAAAAATTCAAAATCATCTGTGGAAACAACAAAATAGACATAGCAAAAATAATTGGAATAACCCCTGCTTGATTAACTCTTAATGGTAAATAAGTAGAAATCCCCCCATAAATTTTTGCTCCCCTGATTCTCTTTGCGTAATTGATAGGGATTGGTCTTTCTGCTTCTGTCACAATAACAATTCCTAAAATAATAGCCGCTGCCACCACAAGAAAACCAAGTAGCAAAGGAATTTGAGAAACTTCAAAACCCAAATACAATTGAGAAATAGCAATAGGTAAGCCAGCCACGATTCCAGCAAAAATTAATAAAGAGACCCCGTTCCCAATTCCATATTCGCTGATTAACTCTCCGATCCAAACTAAAAAGATAGACCCGGCCATAATCACAGCAATGTTAGTAAATAACTCGAAGTTTCCCATAGAAACAACTACTCCTTGACTTTGCAATAATTTTAAAAAACCAAATCCTTGAATAAAAGCTAAGGGAACAGTTAATAGACGAGAATATTGACTAAACTTTTTTCTTCCTGCTTCTCCCTCCTCATGATACATCTGCTTTAATTTAGGAAACATCATTGTCGCTAATTGCATAATAATTGAAGCTGTAATATAAGGAGAAACGCCCAGCATTACAATAGACAAATTTGATAAACCTCCTCCTGAAAAAATATTTAACAGACCCAAAAATTGATTATTAGAAAAAAAATTGCTCAATCTTTCCGGATTAACACCAGGAATCGGAATAGATGCCAATAACCTAAAAACAATCAAAGCCCCTAAAACAAACAATATTCTATTTTTTAGATTTTTATCCTTGAGAATTAATTTAACTTTATGTATAAAATTCATCTTATTAATTATTTAGACATTATTTTTTATTTTTCTATCTTCCCCCCAGCTTTTTCTATTTTTTCTTTATCTGTTTGACAAAAAACGCAACCTGAAACTAAAATCTTTTTTGTAATTTCTCCGTCTGATAAAATTTTGATAACCGGAATTCTTCCTCCCGTCTTGCCAACCAAAGATTTCTCCAACAAAACAACTGGAGTAACTTTTTCCCCTTCCTTAAAATTATTTTCCAAAACAGCCAAATTTATAATAGCCGGCTTAACTTGAATACTCTTAAAACGATATCCTCTTTTTTTAGGTAATTTTTTAATAAGGTCTCTCATTTCTGGTCTTTTACTTGTCCCCGCTCTTGCGTTTTGTCCTTTGTGACCCTTCCCAGAAGTTTTCCCCCTTTTACCTCCTCTTCCAATCTTGATAGATTTTTTATTAGGATTTTTTCTTTTTATTTGATGAAGTTGCATATTAATTACATTTTAAATTCTTTCAACGCCTGGATTGTCGCCATAGCATTGTTCAATTTATTTCTACTTCTGGTTATTATTTTAGAAGTAACATCGGTGATTCCCGCTAATTCTAAAACATTTTTAGTTGAACTACCAGCGCTTAACCCCCGACCTTCTTTAGACGGGAAGATCTTTACAACACAAGAACAATATTTTTTCTCAACAGCATAAGGAATGGATTGATTTTTGGTTAATTTTAATTTGATTAAATCTTTTTTAGCTTTTCTCACAGATTTTTCAATCGCTAAAGAAACATCAGCTCCTTTAGCTACCCCCACCCCAACAGAACCTTTTTTATTGCCAATTACCATCGCCACGCTAAAACTAAATCTCCTTCCTCCTTTGACCACACGAGTAACCCTTCTAATCTTAATAATTTTTTGGTCAAATTCTGATTTGGGACGAAGTATTTTCCTTTTTTTAAAACTATTATTTTTTTTGAAAGGTTTAACCGACCTTGTTTTTCTTTCATTTTTATTTAAATTATCTTTACCTATTTGGTCGCCCCCATCAACAAAATCTGGAGTATCATTTCCATTTTTTTCAACCTCAATACCTATATTATTTTTATTTTTTTCTTCTGTCATTTTTTTAATAAATTAAAACTTCAAACCTCCTTCTCGAGAACCCTCCGCCAAGGCCTTGACTCTTCCTGTAAATAAATAACCACTTTTATCAAAAACAACTTTTTTTATTCCTTTTTTCACAGCATTTTCAGCTAATTCTTTTCCAATTTTTTTGGCCTTTTTAACTAAACCATTTGGTTTATCTTTCAAAGAAGACACCGCAGCTAAAGTTTGTTGTTTTTCATCATCAATAATCTGAGCATAAATATATTTATTTGATTTAAACACAGACAAACGAGGTCTTTCGGTTGTCCCCTTTATTTTTGAACGCGTTCTGTTTTTACGCCTATTTCTTTTTTCAGTTTTTATCTTGCTTTTATTCATAAATTTTTATTACATACTTTTCTTGCCTTGTTTTCTACGAATAACTTCATCAAAATACCTAATACCTTTTCCTTTGTATGGTTCCGGTTTCTTTTGAGCCCTTACCACCGCAGTCCATTGCCCAACTAATTCTTTGTCTATACCAGAAATCGTGATATTATTTTTCTCTGCCTTAACAGACAACCCCTTAGGAATAATCAGTTCAACTGGATGAGAAAATCCTAAACTCATAACTAATTTATCATTTTTTACTTCTGATTTAAAACCAACTCCTTCTATAATCAATTTTCTTTCATAGACCCCATTGACTCCCTTTATCATATTTAAAATATGAGAAGCCATTGTTCCCCAAAGAGCTTTAGCAAAAGGAGTTACTTCCAAAGGAAGCAACGAAATTACATCGTTCTTTATTTCTATTTTCAATATCTCTGGCTTAAACTTTTTTCTTAACTCACCCAAAGAACCCTTAACTAAAATTTCATCCTCAGAAATAATTACTTCTGTTTTCTCCGGTATTTTTATTTGTTGTTTTCCTATTCTACTCATAATAACTTTACCAAATCTTAAAGAGAACCTCTCCTCCTATCTTGGACTTGCGTGCTTCTTTATCTGTCATAATTCCCTTAGAAGTAGTTATAATATATAAACCATAACCATTCTTAACTGGTTGAAGGTCCTTAGACCTTTGATAAATTCTCTTGGATAATTTTGAAACTCTTGCTACTCCTTTTATTTTAGGTAAATTTCTCCCACGATAAGCCAATTCAATTTCCATCAATCTTTTAGGCATCTTCCCTATTTTTGAAACATCTTTGATATAACCTTCCCTTTTTAAGATTTCAGCAATAGACATTTTTAAATTAGAATAAGTTAACTTAACAGAAGCCCTCCCGGCTTTACCAGCATTTTTAATTCCAATTATTAATTCTGAAATAGGGTCTCTATTCATATCATTTTTACCAAGAAGATTTTTTAATCCCCGGGATTTTGCCTTCATTAGCTAACTCCCTAAAGCAAATTCTGCATAAACCAAATTCTCCCATATAACTCCTTCTTCTCCCACATTTAAAACATCTTCTGACTATTCTGGAAGAAAATTTTGGTTTCTTATTTGCGCGAGCAATTACAGATTTTTTTGCCATATCGTGTTCTTTTTAATAAATCCGCACACGGCGGACACTGATTTATACTATCAAAAATGGCCTCTAATGTCAACGAAAAAAAACAATTAAAACAGCCATTTTTTACAAAATATAGATAGAGAAAATAAAAACTTTTCTATCTATTTTTTTTCTTTTTTACTTCCTCCTCTTTCTTAAAAGGAAAACCTAAATACTTTAGAAAAGCAGCCATTTCTTCTTTATTATGAGAAGTGGCTACAATAGTAATAGATAAACCAAAAACATCTTTTAATTCCTCGCCAGAGACCTCTGGAAAAATAATATGTTCTTTAATTCCAAGAGTGCAATTTCCCATATTATCAATTGATTTCAAAGACAATCCCCTAAAGTCCTTAGTCCTCGGTAAAGCCACATTAATTAATTTATCCAAAAAACCAAACATTCTTTCTCCTCTTAGGGTTGTCTGAAAACCAATCACTTCCCCCTCTCTAAGTTTAAAAGCCGCAATTGATTTCTTGGCTTTACGAGGAGTCGGCTTCTGTCCTGAAATTTTAGCCAAACGATCAATAATTAAATCTATTCGTTTTTTATCTTTGGAAACCTTCCCTACTCCCACATTTAAAACTACCTTTTCCAGACGAGGTGATTGCATAATATTTTTATAAGAAAAATCTTTCGGGGCTTGGCTAAAAAATTTTTTTTGTTTTTCTCTAATATTCATAACAATTAATATCCTAATTAATTTAAAATTGTGCCACTTTTTTTGCTAACCCTAACTAATTTCCCCTTGACCAATTTCTTCCCCACTTTAGTATTCTCTTTTGTCTTAGGGTCAATCAAAGCTACATTAGAAACATGAACTGGGTAGGTCTTTTCAACAATTTGACCTTTTTGTCCTCCTTTTTTGGGCTTTTGGTGTTTCTTTTTAAAATTGATTCCTTCCACCAACACTTGTTCTTTAATAGGAAAAACTTTCAAAACTTTTCCTGTTTTATTCTTATCTTTTCCAGAAATTATTTTAACAGTATCTCCTTTTTTTATTTTCATAATTGTTTAATTGATTAGATTTTTAGATTTTTGAAGGAAAAAATCACTTCGTAATTTTTTCTAATTTCTAATCTCTAATACTTAACATCTATTTATATTACCTCCGGTGCCAAAGAAATAATTTTTTGATAACCTAATTCTGCAATTTCTCTGGGAATCGGCCCAAAAATCCTCCCTGCTTTTGGTTCTTTCTTTTCTTTATCTATAATCACAACAGCATTATCATCAAAACTAATATAAGAACCATCCTTTCGCCTAAATTGTTTTTTTTGTCTGACAACCACACCCCTTAAAACATCCTTTTTCTTGACCAATTTTCTTGGCTCAGCAATCTGAACAGACAACACTACAATATCACCAATTCTAGCATAACGTCTTTTTGAACCACCTAATATTTTAAAAACGCGGCCAATTTTTCCGCCTGAATTATCTGTTATTTTTACTATAGATTGTGGTTGAATCATACAATTTTATTTTATCACTCTAAATCTTTTATCCTTAGATAAAGGACGACATTCCTCTATCCTAACTTTTTCGCCCACCTGATACTCCCCTCCTTTACTGTCCGCTTTGTATTTCTTTGAAATCAATCTATATTTATCATATTTGGGATGTTTGACATATCTCTTCACTAAAACCACAACTGTATTTTGCATTTTAGTAGAAGTGATTATCCCACTCAAAATCTTCTTCCTTCTTTGTGAGGCCTTTATTTCTGTTTTATTTTCTGTTTTATTTTCTGTTCCCATAATATAATTATTATTTGCGAATATTTAACTCTGTCAAAATCCGAGCAATATTTTTTCTAATTTCTTTTCCTTTTTTGATATTTTTTGTTTTACTCCCTGACAAGCCAAAACGAAAATTTCTTAAATCAGACCTTCTTTCTGATAACATTTTACTCAAATCGGCTGATGTGTTTTTTTTATAATCCATATTACTTTTATATCTATATATTAGACCTTTCCACTATTTTTGTCTTAACGGGTAATTTTGTTCCGGCCTTTCTCATTGCTTCTTTAGCGGTTTTTTCACTAACACCATCTACCTCCAACAAAATACTCCCCGGTTTGATTGGAACGCAGTATCCCTGAGGCGCCCCCTTGCCCTTTCCCATTTTTACTTCAGCTGGTTTAGAAGTAAAAGGCCTATCCGGAAAAATTCTTACCCAAATTTTACCAGTTTTCCCAATATATCTTTTGGACACTCTACGAGCGGCTTCAATTTGATTAGATTTTAACCTTGCTCCTGCCAAGGCCTTTAAACCAAAAGAACCAAAACTAACATTGTTACCACGAGAAGCCACCCCTACTTTATTTTGGTTTTCTCTACCTGTCTGCCATTTTCTATGTTTTGCTTTTTTGGGAAATAACATAATTTTTTACTTATAAATATCTAAAATTATTTTTTATTAAAAATATCTCCTCTATAAATCCAAACTTTAATTCCAATAATTCCATAAGAAAGATATGCTTTTTCTCTTGCAAAATCAACATCAGCTCTTAAGGTCTGCAAAGGAATCATCCCTTTTTTCAATTGTTCTCTCCTTGCCATTTCAGCCCCGCCTAAGCGCCCAGATAAATTAATTTTTACCCCTTTCACATCCCGATTAGCCGCAACTTTATCAATAGTCATCTTTAAGACCTTTCTAAAAGGCAACCTTTTTTCTAAGCCCTCAGCCACCATCATTCCAACAATCGCCGCATCAGTTTCTGGATACCTAATTTCTTCTATGTCAACTTTTAACTCTTTTGGCTTTAATAATTTGTGTTTACCTAAAAAAGCCAAAATATCATCTCTTAATTTTTGAGCCCCTTCACCACTTCTTCCGATAATCATCCCAGCTCTTGATGTTTTTATAATAATTTTCAAAAGTTTTTCATTTCTTTCCATTTCAATAGAACTGATATAAAATTTTCTCAACTTTTTTTCTAAAAATTCTCTTACTAAAACATCGCTTTTTAAATATTGTTTATATTGCTCACGCGAACCAAACCAACGAGATTTCCAATCTCTTAATATACCTAATCTTTGCGCGTAAGGGTGAACAACATGTGTCATATTATTTCTTTATTTCTTTAATTTTTTCTTGATTAACTGTTGGTAAAATTTTTTCTAAAACAATTGAGATGTGACTGGTTCTTCTCTTCAAAGGATAAGCTTGACCTCTCGCTCCCGCTCTAAATCTTTTCATTACAGGACCCTCATCTACCCTAATCTCCTTTAGAAATAAATCTTTTCCCATTATTCCTTCGTTGTGTTTAGCATTAGCGACTGCTGATTGCAAAAGTTTTTTTATGACTCGTGTCGCTTCTTTGTTGACAAAATTAAGTTCTTGCAGAACCTTTTCTACTTTCTTTCCACGAATTAAATTTGCTACCAATCTGACTTTTCTTGGTGATTGTTTATAATTGTTTAATTTGGCTTTAATGATTGTCATAATTTATTTTTTAAACAGCGGCTTTGGCAGCTTTGGCGGCTGCAATCTCGGCATCTTTTTTCTTCTGGTCTAACTCCTTTTGCATACGACCACCATGTTTTATGAATTTTTTAGAGAGAGAAAATTCTCCTAAGCGATGACCCACCATATCTTCGGAAATAAACACTTCTTTGTGTTCTTTCCCATTGTGAACACCGAAAGTCCAACCCACCATTTCTGGAGAGATTTGGCTGGCTCTTGCCCATGTCTTAATTACACCAACTTCGTCTGGTTTTTTGCCTTCAATTTTTTTTAAAAGTCTTTCGTCCACATAAGGACCTTTTTTAAGCGACCTGGTCATAATAAAATAATAACTCCTTATTGGAGTCCCATTCAACAACTATATCTTAACAAAATAACAAATAAAGTCAATAAAATATCTAATTTTTTCTAATTCAACAACTAAAGAGTATTGGTCTAACTGACAACCAACCAACAAAGAAAAAATACCCAAAAACTTCAACAAGATTTTGGGTATTTCCCTTTCTTAAGTTAAATTCAATCTATTTACTCCCAATATTTTTTCTAAACTTATCAATGACATCACCAGCTGCTTCTTTCCCTCCTAAGCCAAAAGATAAACCAATTGCTAAAGAAAGAGCTACGACTAAACCAGTAAAAATTGTCTGAATGAAAGTAGATGCTACCCCCATCTGATAAAGAGCCATCAAAATAGCAAAAATCCAAATAGCCCAACGAGCAATTACCCCTAAAAATCTAGAAACCTTAACATCTGCCATTTTAGCTGAACCTTTTACCAAACTTTCCACTGCCTCAGCAATAACAGCTGCCACCAAAAGGATAAGAACTGCTGCGATTACTCTTGGAAGATAAAGCAACACTACCTGTTGCAAAAATTGATTAACTTGAACAAGACCCAAAACGTCAAAAGCTGCTACCAAAAAAACAACTATTACAAACCATTTAACTAAGGCCCCAATAAATTTACCTGAATTCAACTGAAAACCGGCCTTATTTAAAGTTTTCTCTATACCTGTCTTTCGTAAAACCTTATCTACACTAAGAGAATGAATTATTTGAGCGATTAACCTACCTAACAAAGCACTGATTATCCAACCAATAACAAAAATTATTAAGGCAACAATCAAATTAGGTATAAAACTTACCACACCTATCCAAAGACCCTGGAAAGATTGTGATAAAACTTGACTCCAAGTTTCTAACATCATATATATTTTTACAATTAAGAACTAAAATTATTAATAAATACCAATAAACATCACAACAATAATCAAAACTAAACTAAACTGATTATTGAAGTTAAACGACCTTTTGTTCATTTATACATCATATAATAACATTAAGATAAAAATAAAAGGGGTAAACTGTGGATAAATCAAAAGATTAGACACCAATTTTATTTATAAGTTTTTTGTGAGAATAATCCAAAATATCTCTCAAAAGTTTGTCATAAATACCTAAACGATATTTAAAATCCGCTGTTTCAAAAACAACGTATCTTAACTCTCTACCTACTTCCGATTCTAAAATACTAACGGCCTTTTCCAAAGCTGTTTCGCTTAAATTATCACCAACAACTAATAAATCGGCTCGACTATTCATATCCTGAATAAAAACACCTGCCACAATTACTAATTTCAAATTACCTACGTTTTTCAATTTATCTACTATCTCATCGTTATTTAAAGCTCCATTTTCAATTAAAAGATTCTGCAAGGGCGCTAAAAAAACAAATTCTTTATCCAAAATCCAACCCTCTACTTTCTTTTTTGTTATCTTGCTATTGTCTCCTTTTTTATTACTTTCTTTCAGAAAACTTTTTTTCTTAATCAACCCAGCTTTCTCTAATAGAATTAATTCTTTTCGTGAAATAACCGGGGTGGTCTTCGTGCGATTAGCGATTTCCAAATTATCAAACGCTTGGTCAGAATTAGATAGAAACAATTTCATTATTTTCACTCTGGCAACACTTCCAAATAATTTAATTAATATCTCCATATCAACATTATTATAACATTTTTTCTGTGGTCCACAATCCTCAAATTTTTTTATTAAAAAACAGGGCTAATTAAATTAGCCCCGTTTTTCATCATCTTTTCTCTCTTTTATTTTAATTCTACAACTCCTCCAGCTCCTTCAATTTCAACTTTAAGTGCTTCCGCATCAACTTTTTTCATTTCCTTTTTAAGGACAACTGGGGCAGAGTCAACTAACTCTTTAGCCTCTTTCAAACCCAATCCTAAAGAAGATTTTACTACTTTAATGACCGCTATTTTCTGCTCACCAGCTGATTTTAGTTCCACATCAAAAGAACTTTTTTCTTCTGTTTCTTCGCCATTATTTCCAGCAGTTCCTCCTACTACGGCTACGGCTGCGGCAGACACACCAAATTTCTTTTCAAGCAATTTTACTAATTCATGCAAATCTAAAACTGACATTGTTTCAATTTCATCTATAATTGTTTTAAATTTTTTAGGAATTTCCAATGTTTTATTTTCTTCTTGAGTTTCCCCAATTTTTTCCTCTAATTTTTCTTCAGCCATAATTTTTAATTAATTAAACTAATAATTTTATACTCGCCTTTCAGCTATCTTACTTAAAGCAACTACTAAACCCTGAATCGGTGAATTAATAATATTTACAAATTGCGCTCTTAATGTTTGAAGAGATGGGATTTGCGCGATAGAAATCATCTTTTCTTTGTCAACAAAAGCCCCATCAAAAACCCCTCCTAAAATTGAGATATTATTTTTATATTTTTTCTGAAATTCGTAAATTCCACGAGCTGGCGCAATTTGGTCTTGGCTATAAGCCAAAGCTAATTCCCCACTTAACTCTGGAAGTTCTCCTTGGATAGTTGCATCTTGCAAAACTTTTTTAGCCAATGTTTTTTTAACCACAGTATAAGAAGAATCATTTTCTCTTAAAAAATTTTTTAATTGAGTGGATTCTATAACACCTAAACCGTGAAAATTAACAAAAACAATCGTAGAAAAATCATTAACAATGCCTTTTACTTTTTTACAAATTTCTTCTTTTTTTTCTCTTGTTATCGCCATATTAATTTATTGTTTAAACAAAAAACCTTATTATTGCTAATAAGATTCAGAGAAAAACACTTATTTGTTTAATGCTTCGACCTCAATAGGACTTACCTTTGCCTATTTTCTCTGATCTTAATTATTTTCCATTAAAACACACCCAAGAAAAATATGCAACCTTTAAAATTGCTAATTAAAAACTTTTGTGGCCTTCCAAGCGCCAACTACCAACATTTTAGTTTTGATTAAGAATACCAGCTGTTTGTTGATTATTTTGGAGAGCAGCCATCTCTTTTTTTAATCTTTCTACCATTTTTCCTGTTTCTCTTAAAATCAAAGCTAACCTTTGTAATTCTGGGCTGTGGGGGTCCTCTGGTTTAGTGATATTTTCTTTTTTAGTTATATCCACAGAAGCGTTTCCTTCTTCTGCATTGATTTGGGTTTCTTTTCCACTCACTGATAGTTGCCCTTCGTCAGCAACTTCTATGTTTGTCCCAGACAATTTTTCTCCTTCTGAATTTTTATAATTTTCTACTCCTCCCATAACAATAAAAGAACAAATTACTCCTACCAAAAAACCTATAATATATTTGCCATCTTTAAATATTTCCATATAATTATTATTTAGAATCTGTTAATCTTCGACCATTTAGTTTTAGTATATTCAGAGCGCAAAAAATGTCAACGACATTAAATTTAATGAAAATTATTGACAAATTCCCGTGGTATTGGTTGTGCTTTGGTCACAAATAATATTTTCCGCTCTGATAATAGGATTATCCAAAGTATCTGTTTTAATAGACCAATAATTATATCGGTAAACAACATCTTTTAGATTGATTGCTGCTGGAAGCGGTTCTCTACCACTATAATAATTAGATAAATCCATATAATTGGTGGCCTCTTTCAAATAGCGAAATTCAGCATTTTCAATAGTAGAAGAAGCCGACATAATATTAATCCCGCCCACTTTGGCTATAGAACTGGTAGCCACCCCTTCCTTTTCAAACAACGAGGTAAAAATAATTTTATTTTCATCACCAATTCCCCCCTTCACCCCAAGATATCCTTCTACCCCCAACGTTCCGTCTTTATCAAATTTAAAAGTGGTTTGCGGTTTAATTTCTAAAACAGCTTTTTCAGCAACTATCAAAACATTATCAATCACGTAAGGCAAGGGATTATAATCTAATTCAGTTGCGCCTTCAAACAAATAGCCAGATAAATTGATGCCGTCTGTCCCATTGTTGATTCCCGAATTATTAGTTATTTTAAGACCAGTGGGGTTGGCAATCGTTAAAGGAAAACTGACATTGTTTTGAAAAAAATTATTATCAATAATTAAATTAGAACTGTCTGTTGTCATTAGCCCTTTATAATTACCATCAAAAACAGAGTTTCTAATTTCAAAATAACTTCTTGTTGCCGATAAACCACAACTTTCACTCTCTTCTTGGTTATTTTTAAAATAACATTCATCAATTGTTGAAGTCGCCTGCTCTAACAGCAAACCAGAGGAATAAGATTCCTCAAAAGAAGTTTTTTGAAAGTCAACTTCGCTATTTTTAACAACTACCATACTCTCGGGATAAGTCGTTAAGCAACGATTCCCCCCGAACACAAAAATGGTGTTTTTAAAATTAGATTGCTCAGCCGAATCAAAGACAATTTGTGACCAAAAATTATTTCCAACACCCGGACAAATATGCGTAGCATCTCCAACAATGCAATCACCATCCCCATTAGTATCGCCTCCCGTATCATCAGAAAAAACAGTAAAAATAACTTGATTGCCCTTTTCTCCCCCAATAGCTTCCAGCGAACCATTAATAATAATTTCCACTTTATCGTAACGTTGAACAATTTTAATAATAACATCTTCCTCTATCTTTAACTTTGCTCCCTTTTTGACAGTCAACCCGTCACTCCCAACAAAATAAGGCGAATTGTCTTTAGTTAAAGTTTTATTTTCACTTAAAGAGTTTCCTTTCGCTATCTTGTAATTAATACTATTTCTAGCTCGCGGTGTTCCTCTGATGTTGTTTCCATTAGCATCTTGACCATTCAGAATATATTGCCCTATGGACAAACCCCAATTCTCACGATTCGTTCCAACTATCCCCGGTTCATATTTTTCTAAAGTCCGACAATGACCGTAAGAACAGATTTCCCCACTTTCAGACCAACCACCTTCGTTTTGAGAAAACGCCACCTCATCAATCGTCGTGGTGGCTTGACCATCTTTTTTGTATGCCAAAATTAAATGCTCTCCGTTATTACTCAAACCTGTGGACTTACCTTCTCCGCTAAAAGGTGTTACTAAATCAGCTGAAATATCATTAATGGTTGTATCATCAGTTCTTTCAATTAAGTAATAACCTTTAGCCGAAATCGTTTTATTGGAAGCCCCCGAGAAAAAAATTTTAGGCGAACCGTCTTGCGAATAGAGGAGCCAATCGGTTAAATCAATTTCTTCATTAGAAAGATTGTACAGTTCAATCCATTCATCAGTCACAGAAGCATCAGTTCCCGCCCAAGCAATTTCATTAATCACCACCGGCAATAATTTAATCGTCACAATTTGAGAGGCGACAGGAGAAATATTTCCGTAAATATCCTCAACTCCCACTTCAAAAATCCAATCGGTATTATCGGCTAAATTGATAACTTGAGTAGAGGTCGCAGTGGTGGAAGCCATAACTCCATTATTATTAAAATTAAAATGAGAAAAATCAGCGCAAGAAGTAGTGGTTGCCCAACTAATATCTAAAGTAGTTGTGGCCACCCAACAAGCAGTGGTTAGCATTGAGTTCTCGCATTGAGCAATCTTGAGAGTGGGCGCATCTAATAAAACTATCTTGGGGGGAGTAGAAGTGACAAATTCAACAAAAATTTCAATTTCAGTTGGATTGGAAGTGGCTTGATTATCGTTAGCAAAAAACTGAAGAGTGGTTGTGCCTTGAGAAAAATTTTCAAGAATAATTTCCCAATGATTACTTTGGTTGACGGTAGTCGTAGCGTTAGAAAAATCAGTAGAAATAATTTGGGTGGAAGAAGCTGTGCCAGAAAAAGTGATAGTGGAAGTCGCTAATTGAGAAAAATTAGCCGGGAAAGTTATTTGTGGGGGATTGATTGTTGGCGTCGTAGTTGCCACAATAGTTATTGGTGCCGTGGTAGCATTTGATTGTTGAGAAGATGAAGAAAAAGAGGAGGAGGGGGCTCCGCCCCCTCCTCCTCCGCCATCTTGCCCAGTCACAACTAAAATAACTGGATTTTCTTCTGGCATTTCTTCCTCAAAGTCCTCTCTTGCTCCTCCCATGTTTTGATATTCTAAATTATTAATATCTGTTTCCAAACGCTGAATCATTTTTTCGGCTTCATTTAGAATAAGAGCTAATCTTTGCAATTCCGAACTGTTCGGACTTTCTGGAGAAAGCAGAGAAAGCGAAGATGGTAAATAGGAGTCCGCTATTTTCGTTTCCTCTGCTTCTCCTTTCTCCTCCCCTTTCTCTTCATTTTCTCACTCTGATTCAAATTGGCCATTAAATCTTGCGAGTTAATTTTTGAGACACTTTTTTGAACCTTCTCTGTCAAACTGGAAACTACTGCCAAAGTTTTCTTAATTCCTTCCATCACCTTCGCGGCGACGCCCCCCACCCCACTCTTATTTTTATTATACAAAACCAAAGTTTGCTGTTCTTCTTCCACTTTATCAAAAAATAATTTCATCACCCCCGCTCCATATAAAACTGCTTCTTTTGAAAGAGCGCTCCAATAATCAGTGAAGATTAAATTGTCAATATCTCCAAAAATAAAGATATCTTGTTTTTCTAATCTTTTCAAAAAATCAAATTCACCATTTTTTTCAATTTCTATTAAACGAGAATTAATTTTGTTGAAACCAAAAGTATGTTCTACCCCATCACTCAAAGTTTCTTTCTTTTCATAACTAATAATCGGCTCTAGATATTTTTCCACCAAAATCGTATCTTCACTAAAAAAATTCTGATTAGTAAATAAAGCTAAGTGATAAAAATAATCATCTAAATTATCGTAAAGATAAGCCATTTTTTCTTCTGCCAATAATTTTTCTGTTACACTAATCGTATCTTTTGTCCATCGTTTCGCATATTCCTCATAAGGCGAACCCAAAGCGTGACTATCATTTCTCGTATGAGGCGGCACCGCCATATCTTCTATCAAATGCAAAATATGACCTAAACTTTCTAATCCTCTCAACTTATCTCCATAGACATATTCATACACCGCCCGCCCAAAAGAAAAATCTGTCTTCGCCTTAAATAATTCTTGAGAAAAATTTCCTAATAAAAAATTATATTTTATGTCCAACAAACCTTGCGCTTGTGGAGATTGTGCCCAGTGTTTCGCCGATATATTGTTAAACAACCCTTCCTCATAAATCGGGTCATAAAAATGAGCCAAACAGCGCAGGTTCGGCGAGTCCTCCTCTTGGCTACCTTGTTCTAAAACCGCCTTTTCGGTCTCAGTCAATTGATAGTGCGGAAATTGATGTTCAAATAATTGAATAATTTCCTGCGTTAAAGCGGGATGAGTGGTCTCAGCATCATAGGCCCATAAACTAAAAACGGGAATGCCCAGCATTCCCGTTAACAAAACTAATTTTTTTATAAGCTCTCCATTTTCCACACTTGCGTGTCTTCGTTAAACTTCAAATCAAAACTCATTACTGCTTCTCCCTTTTCCACAACAGTAAATCTATAATGATTTTTTATATATTCTTTTCCTCTATCTATTTTTTCAACATAAGTCAAAAAATCTTGAATACTCCCATTTTCTTTTCCTATCGCCAACTCCTTGGCCATTTGTTCTTGTTTATTAAACACAAAATACCGACTCGCCAACTCCGTATTCCCCTGTTTTAATGCTTCTATAAAAGCATTCAGAGTTTCTTCCGGAGTGGCTCCGCCGAAATTGTCTTGAGATTGCCTTTCTAATAGTTCTTCTTGCCAATCAACCAATTTTTCCATATATTGCTGTTGGCTTTCATACCACATTTTTTCTGGAGCCAAAGCTACCCCCCGTTCATCAAATCTGATTTCAAATTTCTTTCCTTGCCAAATCACTCCCATTCCAACCAACACTAACAGCACCAATATCCCCACAAGATACTTTTTACTCTGCTTAATATTTAATCTTTTCATTTAATTTAAGTTTGATAACTTAATTCAAAGCTATTTTATCAGCCAAATTCATTTCAGGCGCAGGTTCACCCACAGTATTATTATCAAAATAACAAGTTATTACCAATCCCACCATGGCTACAATCAATATCCCCAAAAAACCAAAGGTAAATTTTAAAGAAACCTTATTAAACACCCCTTTAAACATTTCAATATAATCATACACCCATCTCCCCCCACTTGGAGGTCCAACCTCCAAGGATTCTGTGGATAACTATAAAATAACCAATATTCTCCACTTGGAGGTTGGACCTCCAAGTAAGAAATTATTCCATTAAATAGTTTTTTATCTCCTGTTTCCTTTCTATAATACCTCCTAAAGTTTCTTCTGCGAATTCTTTATACTCCGCCCCAGATTTAAATCTATCTAAAACTAAACTTTTGTCACAAAAATTTTCATTATTTTCACCAATATACTCGCCCCAACTTGATTTAATATTTAATTTAGAATTAGAGGTTGACTCGTCTAATTGATGAGCTCTGTTATTCAAATTTACATAAACATTTAAATACATCAAGTATTCATCAGAATCTATATGGATTGCTTTGAATCTCCCTTGAAACAAAGCCCCAGTTCTCCCATATTTTTCATTAAAAAACATAGTATAACCCGTTCCTAATCTATGCATAAACTTTTCAATTCCATTCTCTACTAAAGGGCTCAAAATAAAATGATAATGATTAGGATTTAGACAATAACAAATAACATTAATCAATTTAGTAGATGGATTGTGTTCTTTGTCTTTATTTTTAAATCTATTTTCAAAAATACTTCCAATTGGTTCCAAAGAATTAAATTCCTCCATTCCCTGAAAAAACCTTTGTAAATCAAGGTTATTTTTAAAGATAACCCTTTTGTCTGTTCCCCTATTGTAAATGTGATAGCATTCACCAACTAAAAAAGGAAATTTTCTCACTAAAAATAGTATACATCACTTGGAGGTCCAACCTCCAAGGATTCTGTGGATAACTCTAAAATAGCCAGTATTTTTCTTGTAGCGCTTCGTCTTGTAGCACTCCGAGCGCTACGACGAACGCTACAAGGAGTTCTGCGAACTAAACTTCCATAATCAAAAATAATCACAGAGAGTCAATAAGAGATTGAAGCTCTGAGGATTTAGTTATGTTAAAACCAGTTTGAGCAATTTCTTTAGCTTTTGGAATATCATTCAAAAAATCTCTATAAAATTCCGCTGTTTTGTAATAAAGATAAACCTGACCA
>Ga0172371_10006527_pt1 | contig 16963 bp, 16 predicted proteins | sample Lak12m_FD_114543 | JGI IMG/M metagenome (GOLD analysis project Ga0172371, IMG submission 114543) | Freshwater microbial communities from Kabuno Bay, South-Kivu, Congo - kab_022012_12m | ecosystem: Environmental > Aquatic > Freshwater > Lake | place: Democratic Republic of the Congo: South-Kivu...
GGCTGAGAAATCTTCGGTGAGAGGCTCAAGCGGCTTGCGGCGGGAGAAGCGGTTGATCCAGAGATTGGTGGCAATCCGGAAGAGCCAGGTCTTGAAGCTCGCCCTGCCGCGGAAACCGGCGAGCCCGTCCCACGCCTTCACGAAGGTCTCCTGCGTCATCTCTTCGGCATCGGCCGCGTTCCGGGACACTCGACAGAGGTAGCCGTAGAGCCGGCCCTGGTGTTGCCGGACGAGGCACTCGAACGCAGCCAGGTCCCCGGCCTGCGCCCGTTCGACCAGTTGCCCGTCCTCGTCCTGGCTCACAACATCATTGACACACGGATGAGCAGAATCTCTCGCCGGGGTTTGTCATCCGACCGGCTCGAGCCGCGCCGGCGCTAAGCCAGGCGGCCGAGGTAGGGGCCGGGTGGTTCGGGAACTTCTGGCTCGAGACCGGCCTCCGCGGTCAACCGTCGAGGCCCCATGTATTCGCCTGCGCCCGCCACGCCTGCAGCATAGCGCTCTTCACATTTCGCGCAAAGACAGGCGCCCAAGCGTGCCCTTGATGATTGACGAAGAACTGATTGCAGTGCTGGATCGTCACACTATCCCCCGCGGCCGCCGGGAATTCATCGTGACCATCTTCTCAAGCAATAGTAGTGGCTGTCTAGGCCCTGTTGTTCCACGGTCACGTTTCCGATAGCCGCATCGATCTCGATCCACTCAGCGCCGCCAGTTGCTCCTGTCCGTGTCTCCTCCTTGAAAGTGACAGGCAGGTACTCCCACAGAGGCTTTCCGCCGGTGGATACACGGACTGCGGCAAACTGCCCGACCTTCACCCTTACACCTTTGCTCGTCTTGTCGCGTCCTTGGGAGAAATCCCAAGTCTGAGTTTCGCCACTACCGACCCTGCAGGTTATCTTGGCATCTTCCGCGTAGGGGTTACGCAAGTCGCGCTGCTTTATCCTCTGTCCTCCCAGGAAGGTGATGCGCGGAACGGAGTCGAGGGGTGAGAACTCGTCTATCAGGGTAGCAGGCGGCTGGTTATCCATAGCCAGGATGACGAATGCCTTAGCCAGGTCCAAGATGTTGTCGTCAGTCACCCTCATGCCCTGCTCTCTGAGCAGCAGGTTGAAGCCGCTCGGCATCCGGAAGACGCTATCGCCACTGATGGAAATCAAGTAGGGAGACGGCGGTCTTCCGCTACGGTCAAGAGTCCTGTAGAAGGCAGCTTTTGGAAAGAGACGGTCAAGTAGATCGTCTCTCACCAGGCTGATTCCCCCATGTTGTACGCCCAGCGCCGGGAACTTCCGGCCGATCTGGGCTGCTTCGGCGTCGGTCAGCATTCGCGCTGAGCCAGCCGTGCTAAGTACGGCTGGTTTCCTTCCCGACCCTGCTGCCACGGAAATGGCAGCGACCACGAGCAGCCCGACAACGGCCACCGCGACGCACTTGCTCCTACGCATGCGATCCTCCTCGGGCGCAGTAAGTCCCTGTAAAGACCTTTGGTGCATTGCTTAAGATGTCGGCCAGCAGGCCAGCGCGGAAGCGAGAAGGACGGCTGGGTTGTCTGGGGAGTGCTGTTCGGCTGCAGGGCATAGGTAAGCGGTCGTGCGCCATTCGAACCTCCTATCACTCAGAGCCTTGGCTGATTGGCGTCGAGAGGAGTGACGCGACGAGAGCCGAGTACGCCGCTCTCGACGTCCCTATCGACTGAATTGTAACGTCCAGCCGGGCACTGTCAATAGAGGCAGCAGGCCTATCGGATGTGTCTCAAGCCGTGCGCGAGGCTGTTGTGCAGGCCGGAAGCCCGAGGAAATCTGGGGCACGCTGCTTATCTCAATCCGACGCACGTCAACCTCCAGCTCGTGTCCGTTGACTTCCGCAACCGCCAGACGTACAATCCCGTCCATGCCGGAGCGCGCGCCTGGCGTATCATCAACAGCAGCCCGAAGCTGCGGATGTCCGCGACTCTCAAAAGACGCGAATCAAGCATGCCGTTACCCCGACGCCGGGGAGATGTCATGTCCAAGCGCACCGATTGATGCTCAAGGAGGGAAAATGACTGGAAGAGTCTCCGAACTTGGCCTGATTATCCTGCTGTCCGCCGTGTGCCTCACTTCCGTTGCCGCTGCTCAGACAAGCTGGTGGAAGACCTATGGCGGGGCGCAGACGGATGAGGGCCGCTGCGTCCAGCAGACGACTGACGGCGGCTACGTCATCGCCGGGTTCACCCATTCCTTCGGCCCGGGGACACCGGACTCTTCCAACGTCTATCTCGTCAGAACCGATGCCTCGGGCGACACTCTCTGGACCAGGGTCTACGGCGGTACAGGTCGCGACGAGGGCTACTCCGTCCAGCAGACGACTGACGGAGGCTATGTCATCGCCGGCTACACCAACTCGTTTGGTACCGGCAACGGCGATGTCTATCTTGTGAAGACCAACGCATCAGGCGATACGCTCTGGACCAGGACCTTTGGCGGGACGGACTATGACGAAGGTGCCTCTGTCCAACAGACCGCGGATGGCGGCTACATCGTAGCAGGACGCACTTATTCCTTCGGTGCGGGGAGTGACGACGTCTATCTCATCAAGACCAACGCCCAGGGCGACACGTCCTGGACCAGAGCCTATGGAGAGGAAGGGATAGACGAAGGCTACTCGGTCCAACAGACGGCTGACGGCGGCTACATCGTCGCAGGCTATGTCTACCGCGGCGACTTCGAGGATGCCTGCCTCATCAAGACCAATGCGTCAGGTGATACGCTCTGGACCAGAACCTACGGCCCGCTGCACGAGGCCGCGTTTTCCGTGCAGCAGACTACCGACGGCGGTTACATCGTTGCGGGTCTGACCGCAAACCTCCCTATGCCATTCTACGTCTACCTCTTCAAGACCAACGCCCAGGGAGATTCGCTCTGGGCCAGAACGTATGGCCGGGGAGTCGGTCACTCCGTGCAGCAGACTGCCGATGGCGGCTACATCCTCGCAGGCGGCACCAGCAGTGTCTGTCTTGTCAGAACCAGTCCCTCGGGTGACACACTCTGGACCAGAACCTACGGCGGGGTGAACTACTCGGCCCTCCAGACCTCGGACGGCGGCTACATTACTGCAGGCTCTGCCGCTTCCTTCGGCGCCGGGGCATCTGATGTCTATCTCATCAAGACCGACTCGCTCGGCAACGTGGGCGTGGCGGAAGAGAGCCACAAGCCGCCAGCCATGAGTCGCAAGCTCGCCGCAACTGCTGTCAGAAGTCTGGTGCAGGGCACGGTGGCCTTCGACGTGATGGGCAGACGCGTCCTGCACCCGAAGCCCGGCATCTACTTTCTGAGAACCACGCCCACCGCCGCAGCGGAAAAGGTCCTCCTGATCGAATAGGAATTCCCGACGACGTTTGGCCAGCCTCGGTCCGCTGCGCGGCAGACGCGGGCGTAGCCTGCCAGCCCCAGGCCACAGGCATTTCGGAGTGCGGATTGACGGTTGCGGATTCCAGGCTGACCGGACGCTCCGGCCGTGACGCTCAGGCCAGGCGGCCGAGGTACGGTGCAGGGTCGGTGAGAAAATCAGTCGCGAGCGTGAGCAGCACCTTGGTGCCGGTGGCCAGCACCGCCTCGTCCATATCGAACCGGTCCGAGTGGTTCATCGCCGTGATGCCGCGCTCGGGGTTGCCGCCGCCAAGGAACAGGAACATGCCCGGTCGCTCCTCCAGGTAGCAGGCGAAATCCTCTCCCCCGAGGTTCGGCTCCATGCTATCGTCGACGTTCCAGAAGTTCTGTTTGAGCACCTCGGACGCCCGCATGGTGAACGCCGGGTTGTTCACCAGCGGCGGGTAGGCCGGTTCGGCATCGAGGGTGTAGGAAGGCAAAGAAAGAGATCGAGGGATCGAGGGATCAAGGGATAGAGTGTCGGACGGGACACGGTCGGCGTCATGTCCCGCGCCAACCATCAGCCCATCGAGGTTTGACCGCATGGCCGCCACGATTGTCTCCGAGTCACGGACGTCGTAGGTGCGGAAGGTGCCGACGACCTCGGCCTCGGCCGGCGTCTGGTTGTGCTGCGTTCCCGAGTGGACTTCGCCGAACCCGAGGACGTAGCGCGCGTTGGGATTGAGCCGCTGCCGGATGTCGGTCTGGACCGTGCTGATGAACCGCGCCGCAATCTGGATCGGGTCGATGGTGTCCTGCGGGCACATGTGGTGGCCGGGTCTGCCCTTGATTGTCACCTTGAAGGTGCGGGTTGCGGCCATGAAAGGGCCGATACGGAACCCGATGCGCGAGAGCGGCATGTTGCCGAACACGTGGACCGCGACGATGGCGTCTACGCCTTCGAGGCAGCCGTCGGCAATCATCCGGCCGGCGCCGCCGGGCGGCACTTCCTCGGCCGGCTGGAAGATGAGCCGGACGTTGCCCGGCAGGGCGTCCCAGTGCTCGAGCAGCCAGCGCGCCGCGCCGAGGAGCATCGCCATGTGGGCATCGTGGCCACAGGCGTGCATCACGCCTTCGTTCTGCGACCGATAGTCATGGTTCAGTTCGGTTTCGGCCTCCCGGATGCGGAGCGCGTCCATATCGGCCCGGAGCGCAATCGTCCGCCGCGGACCGCTGCCGTGGACGTCGGCAATCACGCCGGTGCCGCCTGCCCGCCGGCATTCGATGCCCAATTCGCCCAGCACCTCCACGACCTTGTCCTGGGTCTTGTGCTCCTCGAAGCTCGGTTCCGGGTGCGAGTGGAACCAGCGCCGGAGGTCCGTCACCCAGGAAGTAAGGTGGTCGTCAAGCTCTATCATCGCGTTGCCTCCGATTGTCCGTCACCCCGACCGGATGGATGGCCACGAAGACACGAAACCGGATGAAACGGAACCGGAGCAGTCACCCGCGGATTCCTCGGATCTTCAGGATGGGTTTCGGACACGACCCCCCGGCCGTTTCGTGCCCTTCGTGCTTTCGTGGCTTCAGCTTTCGGCCTCATCGTCCTACTGCTGGCACTTGGGGCAGAAGTAGCAGGTGCCGCCGAGAAAGGCCATCTTTTGAATCCTGGCGCCGCACGAAGGGCACGGTTTGCCCGCCGTCTTCGCCGACATGACGCGCTCGTATCCGCCCGGCTTGCCGAAGAGGTCGAGCTCATCGCTCCGGCCGCCCCGGGCCGCGACCTCGCGCACCGTCTTGATTATCGCTTCGTGCAGGACCCGACGTTGGGTTGGAGACAGGTCGGATATCAGCCGGCGCGGGTGCAGTCGCGCTCGGTACATGATGTCCTGGGCGACCGAGTTGCCAAGGCCGGCAATCAACTGCTCCTGCGTGAGCAGCCCTTTGACGCTCCGCTTCTCCCCGGCCAGGAGTTCGTCCACCAGGCCGGAGAAGTACCGGAACGTGAACTCCTTGTCCACCGGCGTCGGCCGCATCCCTTTGATGTACTTTCGTTCCTGTTCCCCGCCCTTATCGAAGAGCTCCATCGCGCCCCACATCTGGGTCGTGACCGACATCGCCGACTCGTCGTCGAATTCGAGCAGCAGATGGTATTTCGCCGGCAGCTCGGCGCCGGGCTCGTGATAAAGCAGCCGGCCCCCGCACTCGCCGATAACAAGCACAAAGCCCGGTTCGAGCGGGACCATCATCCAGCGGCCCCGGGCAGCGGCCGTGCCGACCTTCTTGCCTTTGGTGAGACGTTCGAACTCGGCCGGTTTGCGGTTGTACCAGACGAACTTGTGCGGCGAGTTGCCGAGCCGGCCGCGCTCGACGGTCTTGCCGCGGAGCGTTTCGTTCATCTGCCGGACGAGCGTCGCGCACTCGGGGAGCTCAAACATCCTGCCTCCGACCGAGCCACCCCGGGAGCCGGCCGTCCTCGACCATAACCTGGATCAGGTTCTCCATACCCGCGAACTGGCGCATGCAAAGTTCGTACTCCTCCTCGGTCAGGTCGCGGGTACGCGGATAGCAGTGAAGCAGCATGCCCTCGCGCGAGCCCATAAGCGGCCTGACGGTCTTACACGGGAAATCGGCACAGAGTCCGCAACTCTCGACGCCCTTCTCCTTCGCGCACGGACGCACCTGGCACGACTTGTCGGCCAGCCGGCCGTCGGCACGGCAGCCGTCGCAGCGGACGTTTTCGGCCGTGTACATCTGGTGGCCGAACAGCTTGCGCCAGCCATCAACCAGCTTCTGCCGCACTGCCGGGTCATCAGACCTCGCCGCACACAACTCGCAATTGTACCCGCAATAGCCTGTCATCTTCTCCGCTGTCTATCTCCTACCCTGATTCCGAAGCAAATGGCCACGAAGGCACGAAGCCGGATGAAACGGACCCGGAAACTCGCTTCCATCCTTTTGGTGTGTTTCGTGCTTTCGTGGCTTCACCTTCGGTTCTTACTTTGCCTGCGCGTTGAGCTTTGCCCGCAGCTTCTCCAGCCGCGGTTGGGCATCCTTGAATACGGTTATCTTCCAGATGCCCTGCAAACGCTCGCAGGGGAACTTCTCGCAGCGCGCGCAGTTCTCGACGCCCATCTCCATCGCGCAGCAGCGCACCGCGCAGGTCAGGCAGTGCTTCACGCATCGGGCGTCAATCGTGGTGCAGCCATCGCAGATGACGTAGCCTTCCGGCTTTGGCTTCATCCGGCTTTTGAGGATTGACTGAAAGAGCCCCTTCACGTGCAGCTTCTCGCCCAGTCGCGGAAACGAATAGGCCGGGCACTTCGCGCAGTCGATACCGCAATATGCAATAATGCTTCGAGCCATTGCATAGCTTCGGCGGAAACCGCCGGAAGTCAAGAGAACGCAGATGCCCTGAATCCGACATTACACCACAGAGTTCACAGAGACTCCGAAGGTACAGACCGGACCCTGGCTTAACCTACTCAGTGCTCTCTGTGGTCTCTGTGATTGGCCCAAGTCGCTCTGGGGAGATGTAGCGGAGGTCAGAGGTCAGAGTTGCGGACCCTGCCCCTAACGCCTGGTCCCTGACTTCTGGCAGGGCGCCGCCGTCCTGAGACCGAGAAACGCGACGCCGGAGTATCGGCCGCCGGGCGTTCCGCGCCGGGCGAGGACTACGGCAACCCAGTCGCCGGCTGAAGGCGGAGCGACTGAAAACCGGACGCTGCCGCCGGTGCGTACTCCGTCAATCGGCTGGCCTGTCTTCCTGCCGTCGGGCGCAAGCAGCAGGCAGAATACGGACACGCCGCGCGGCACATGCAGTTGCACGCGGAACTCGCCGGCGGGCTCGCTCACCCGCTTCAGATCGCTTTCAAGTCCGAGGCCGAGGCGAAAGAACTCCGCCGTCAGGTACGGAAGGTCCTCGAACTCGTCTTTGGAAACGGGCTGCGCAAGCAACTGCCAGGAAGGGTCGTCGGGCAGGTGAGTGTGGACCAGCCACACCGGGTCCGGAAACAGGTAGTCGGTCGAGTAATGCTGCTCGTAGACGATGCCATCGCGAAACCAGCCCGAATCCCAGGTTGCATCCACCAGTTGCCACCGGCCGTCGACCATGACCGCGTTCCAGACGTGTTCGAACTGCCCGGGAGCCTGCCGGTCGAGCACGCGGAAGCCGGCGCCGCGCGCATATCCCTGGACCGTGACGCATTTGAGGCCCGACAAGCGGCACAGCTCGCCGAACAGGTTCGCGTAGCCGCCGCAGGCCGAACGGCGGGTGCGGAGGACGTCGGCGACCCGCTGACCGCCGCTGCCGTCGCCCGCAAGACCGGCCGTGTCGTAGCGGACGTAGAGCGTCACCCAGTCGTGAATGGCCCGGACCTTGTGGCTATCGGACTGAATCCCGTGGGTCAGAAACCAGGCAAGGCTGTCGAGCCATTTGTCGGGTTCGCTCACAAGGCGCTGATTAACCCGGTCCGGTACGCAAAGCGCGCGGGACTCGACCGCGGGCGCGGCTTCGGTGAGCGTGCCGGCCGGTTCGCGCTCGCCCGTGACCGACTCCCGGCCGGCGCGCACCGCCGCGAGGCCGATACCAAGGCACGAAATGAGCAGCGCGATGCCGCGGGTCAGCAATCGGGATGGAGCCATCACCGATTAGGCGCGGCTCGGCGTCGTGGTGTTGCAGCGGATGGGCTCACCGGATACGAACGCGGCACCGTCGAGCTCGCCGCCCGCTCCGGATCAGCCGAGGCGCTTGTTGAAGCGGGAGATGGCGATGCCGAGGATCAGGCAGCCGAGGACAAACAGGGAGAGGGCGTCGCGCCAGAGGCTTGCCATGCCGACGCCTTTGAGGAAGATGCCCCGGACGATGGTCATGAAGTAGCGCAACGGCAGGAAGTGCGTGACGAACTGCACGACAAGCGGCATGTTGGCGATCGGGAAGGCAAAGCCGGAGAGCTGCATCATTGGTTGCATGATGAAGAACTGGGTCGTCATCGTTGCCTCCTGCTGGGTCTTCGCGACGGTTGATATCAAGAGCCCCAGGCCCAGCGTGGCAATCTCGAAGACGAGGCAGAGTGCGAACAGGAGCGGGATACTCCCTTTTAGCGGAACGTGGAACCAGAGCGTTGCCACGAGCAGCACGAGAACGACGTCCACGATGCTCAAGGCGGCGAACGGCGCGAGCTTACCGATGATAAGCTGGTAGGGTTTGATGGGAGTGACGATGAGTTGCTCCATGGTTCCAGCTTCCTTTTCGCGCACGACCGCGAGACCGGTGAACATCATGGTCATCATTAGGAGCACCATCGCCAGGACCGCCGGGACCATGAAGTTCCGGCTCTTCAGGGTCGGGTTGTACCAGACCCGAACCTGGGGATTGATGGACGGCAGCTTCAGATTGACGCCGCTGCGGTTGAACGCCGCGAGCAGTACCTGTTGCGAGTACTGGCCGACGATGAGCGCCGCGTAGCCGAGGCCGATGCCAGCCGAGTTGCTCTCCGAACCGTCGGCAATCGCCTGGACCTGGACCGTCCGGTGCGCCTGGATATCGCTCTGGAACCCGGGCGGCAGGACCAGGGCGAGCGATGCCGCACCCCGGTCCATCGGCCCGTCGATGCCGTTGGGCGACTCGACATACCCGACCAGACGAAACTGGCCCGAGCTGGTGAACCGCTGGACGAACTCGCGACTGGCATTGGAGTGGTCCTGGTCGCAAACGAGCATGGGAATGTTGTTGACGTCGAGATTCGCCGCGTAGCCGAGGATGACGAGCTGAATCACCGGCGAGAGGAAGGACATGACAAACATCCGGCGGTCGCGCCGGATCTGGATGAACTCCTTGCGCATGATGTGGAGGATAGTTCTCACAACAAGCCTCCGGAGAATTCAGAATGCAGAATGTCCGGAATCCGAACTTCTGACTTCTGCCTTCTGGTTTCTGAATTCTGATTTCGCCCGGTCATCATGCCATCTGTCTCCGCAGCCGCACCGTGCTCAGGCTGACAACTACCAGAGCAAAGGCCACCAGAAAGACCATCTGCGGCCAGAACGCCTCGATTCCCACCCCCTTGACGATAACCGCCCGTAGAATGGGCAGGAAGTAACGGGCCGGGATGATGTAACTCACCACCTGAACCGGAATCGGCATGTTGCGCAACGGAAAGATCCAGCCGGACAGAAGGAACGAAGGCAGCATGGTGAGGAGTCCGGAGAACTGGTAGGCGGCTCGCTGAGTGCCGGAGATAGTGGATATCAGAAGCCCCATACCAAGGCCTCCGACGAGGAACGCGGACGTCGCCAAGAAGAGCCAGAGCCAACTGCCTTTCACCGGCACCCCGAACAGAATCCAGCCACAGAGGACGACGACCGATGCCCCGATGAAAGAGAGCACGACGTAGGGCACGCTCTTGCCGACTATTACCTGCAGCGGATTCAGGGGCGAGACTACGAGCTGTTCCATCGTACCCCGCTCCTTTTCGCGGACAATCGAGAGCGAGGTCGAGATGACGGTCATAAGCAGCAGGATCTGAACGATGATGCCGGGAATCAGGAAGCTCGCGCTCTTGAGTTCCGGGTTGTACCAGACGCGCGGCCGGTAGTCAATCGGCAGGGCCACGTTGGTCCGGCCGATGCGCGCGAGCGCGGCCGTCCGCAGCTCCTCGGAATAGGCCTGCATGATTGCGCCGGCATAGCCGATTACCGTTGAGGCCGTATTGGAGTTGGACCCGTCCACCGCGACCTGGACCGCCACGTTGCTGCCGCGCGCGAGGCTGTCGGCAAAACCGGCCGGGATCACGAGCACGACCTGGGCCAGTCCGGCGTCGAGCGCTTCGTCAACCTCGCGTTCGCTTGAAAGGTGGCGGCTGAACTCGAAGTATCCCGAGTGCAGGAAGCTCTCGGCGAAGTCGCGGCTTCGCCCGGTCTGGTCGTTGTCGAGCACCGACATCGGGATGTGCTTGACGTCGAAGTTCAGGGCGTAGCCGAAGAGCAGCATCATGAAAACCGGGAAGCCCAGCATCACAATCAACGTGCGCCGGTCGCGCAGTATCTGGCGGACCTCCTTCATTGCGACCGGACGCACCCGCCGCAGGCGGACCAGCCATCTACGCAGCACTGCTGTCCCCCGTCTGCTGGTGCTCAACCAGGTCGATGAAAACGTCCTGGAGCGAGGGTACTATCCGCCCGATATTCTCAACCGTTATGCCGCGCCCGGCCAGCGCCGCCCGGATGAGCTCGGAGCCGCGAGCCTCATCCTCCACCCGCACGTGCAGCGCATCGCCGAAAATGGCGGTCTCCAGCGCCCAGTTCTGTTCCTGCAGCGTGGCCAGTGCGTCGATCAGGCGGTCGCTCCGCACTTCGAGAATGGGTGTTTTGAACGTCCGTGACTTCAGCTCGCCGGGGCTGCCGCCGGCAATCAGGCGGCCGGCGTGGATCAACATTACGCGGTTGCAGTACTCGGCCTCGTCGAGATAGTGAGTCGTGACAAACACAGTCGTGCCCGCCTCGGCCAGCTTGTCGATGAGCTCCCAGAAGTTGCGCCGCGATACCGGGTCAACGCCGCTGGTAGGTTCGTCGAGAAAGACGATCTTCGGCTCGTGCAGAATCGCGCAGCCGAGGGCGAGGCGCTGGCGCCAGCCGCCCGAAAGCTCGGCTGTAAGGCTCTTTTCCCGCCCCCTGAGGCCGGCCATCTCCAGTGCCCACCCTGTCCGCTCGCGTAACCTTTGAGTCGGGATACCGTATACGCCGCCGAAGAAGGTGAGGTTCTCGGCCACGGTCAGGTCGGGGTAGAGCGAGAACTTCTGCGACATGTAACCAATGCTGCACTTCACCTGCTCCGACTGGCGGGCCACGTCGAAGCCGCCGACCGTTGCTCGACCCGAGGTCGGGCTCAGTAGCCCGCACAGCATCCGGATGATGGTAGTCTTGCCCGCGCCGTTGGCGCCAAGGAATCCGAGAATCTCACCCCGCGCCACGTCGAATGTCACGTTGTCGACCGCCGTGAACCGGCCGAAGCGCCTGGTCAGGCCTTCGACCTCAATGGTGTTCCGCGGAGCGGAAGCCGCTCCGGCATTCGCTGCTTCCGGCGCCCTCGCGTCGTAACAAGTCCCCTTGATTCCTAGGCCCCTTTCTGCTTCAAGAGAGAAATGAACACGTTCTCCAGCGAGGGCGGTGTAACCCGCCAGTGCGTGACGGCAATTCCCGCATCGGCAAGCTGCATGCGAATTCGCGCCGAATCGCTCTCGAGGTCGGGTACGACCACATTGAGCCGGTCGCCGAACATCTGCACATCCGTCCCGCTTACGCGGCGCACGATGTCACGAACCTGCCTTATCTTGGGCGCCACAATCTCGATCACCGCTCCCTTCATCAGCCGCTTCACGTTCCCGGGAGTGTCGGCGGTCAGGAGCTTTCCCTGGTCGATCATCCCGACGCGGCTGCTGCGCTCGGCCTCGTCGAGGTAGGGAGTGGTCATAACGATTGTCGTCCCCTGTTTGAGAAGGCTCGACAGTATCACCCAGAAGTCGCGACGCGAAACCGGGTCCACACCCGTAGTCGGTTCGTCCAACAAGATGATCTCCGGGGTATGGACGAGCGTGCAGGCCAGCGCCAGTTTTTGTTTCATGCCTCCCGACAACTGCTCGGCCAGCCGCCTGCGGAACGGCGTCAGGCGGGTGAATTGCAGAAGCTCTTCGCGCCGGGCCCGAAAGTTCGGCACGTCGTGGATTTCGGCAAAGAACTCGATGTTCTCGTCCACCGACAGGTCGCCGTAGAGGGTGAATTGCTGGGAGAAATAGCCGACCTTCTGCTTGATGCGCCGCACCTGAGAAACGAGGTCATATCCCAGTACGGTAGCCGCGCCGTGACTTCGAGCCACTTCGCGTGCTGGTTGAACATCGAATCGACGATGTGGATGAACGCCTCGTAGCTGTTCAGCACCCCGTGCCGGCCGGTCAGCAGATACCCTTCGAGCCAGCCCTCGCACTGGTGCTCGCTCAGCACCTCCATCACCCGGCCGGTCGCAGCCAGCGATTCGTCACCCGGCACAGTCTCGCCCTCCCACTGCCGGTTAGTCGCCTCAAACACCGGGTTAAGGCGGTTGGAGAGCGTCTCGTCCGGACCGAACAGCCGGAAGTTCCGTTCTTCCTTGTTCAACGCAATCACGTCGCGCAGAAACCGGCCGAGCACCGTGGTGTCGCCTTCGCCGGCCACTCCCGGTGTCGGGACATCGACCGCGTACTCGCGGAAGTCGGGCAGATTGAGGTCGCGCAGCAACAGCCCGCCGTTAGCGTGCGGGTTTGCGCCCATCCGGCGCGCGTCTCCGGGAGCGAGTTCGGCCAGCTCGGGCAGCAGCCTGCCCCTGTCATCGAAGAGCTCTTCCGGCCGATAGCTCCGCAGCCACTGCTCCAGCAGCTTCAGATGCTCGGGATTCGTGGCTGCGTCCGAAAGCGGCACTTGGTGGGCGCGGAACGTACCCTCAATCCGCTGTCCGTCGACAACCTTCGGCCCGGTCCACCCCTTGGGCGAGACAAGGACTACCATCGGCCAGCGCGGCCTTCCCTGGTTCGCGCGAATCCGGGCGTCCGTCTGAATCTCCCTGATCCGCTCGACCGCGGTGTCAAGCGTCGCGGCCATGGCTTCGTGCATGGGCTTGGGTTCGTCGCCTTCGACCACGTATGGCTCCCAACCGTATCCTCGCAGCAACTGCAGCAATTCCTCGCGCGGGATGCGGGCGAGCACGGTCGGATTTGAAATCTTGTAGCCGTTGAGATGGAGTATCGGCAGCACTGCGCCATCGGCCGCCGGATTGAGGAACTTGTTCGAGTGCCAGGCGGTGGCCATCGGCCCGGTCTCGGCTTCGCCGTCGCCGATAACGCAGGCAACAACCAGGCCGGGATTGTCGAACGCTGCTCCGAACGCATGGCTGAGCGAGTAACCCAGTTCGCCACCCTCGTGGATTGAACCCGGGCACTCGGGCGACGCGTGGCTCGGTATTCCTCCCGGGAACGAAAACTGGGTGAACAGCCTGCGCAGCCCGGCCTCGTCGCGGCTGACTTTCGGGTAGACCTCGCTATAGGTGCCCTCGAGATAGACGTTGGCAACAACCGCAGCACCGCCGTGGCCCGGCCCGCAGACGTAGATCATGTTCAGGTCGTACTTCTTGATGACCCGGTTCAGGTGCGCGTAGATGAAATTCTGGCCGGGAGTAGTTCCCCAGTGGCCGAGCAGCAGCGCCTTGATATCGGACGTCACAAGCGGCCGCTTCAGGAGCGGGTTGTCACGAAGATATATCTGGCCCACCGTTAGAAAGTTGGCGGCGCGCCAGTAGCCGTCAATCTTGCGCAATTCGTCCGGAGACAGAACCTGTGACTCCATCTATGCCTCCCTCGCCCGGTCCAGACCGAGCGCTTGCACGGCCAGCCTGGCAATCATGTACTCCTCGTCGGTGCGGATGACGCGAACCGTGACTCGGCTGTCAATGCCGGAGATCACTGCCGCGTTGGCGGCGTTCCGCCGAGGGTCGAGCCGGATGGCCAGGTGCCCAAGCCCATCGCAGATGCGGTCGCGGACGACAGCCGCGTGCTCACCAATGCCGCCCGAGAACACGAGCGTGTCGAGTCCGCCCAGTGCGGCCGCAAACGCGCCGACCCATTTCTTCACCTGATAGCAGAAAAGCGCAATTGCCTCGGCCGCGCGCACATCCTGGCCTTCCCGGCTGAGCAGATCACGCACGTCCGAACTCGTCTCCGACACGCCGAGCAGGCCGGATTCGAAATTCACCATCCGATTGAACTGTTCCGCATCGATACCCTCGGTCCGTTCAAGATACCAGGCCAGCCCGGGGTCGAGGTCACCGGACCGCGAACTCATCGGCACGCCGCCGGTCGGCGTGAATCCCATGCTCGTGTCAACCGGCCTGCCCTGATACACTGCTGCCAGGCTCGCGCCGTTGCCGAGGTGAGCGAGTATTACCCGCCCGTGCGCCGCATCGCTTCCGGCGAGCCGCCCCAGTTCCTCCATGAGATACGCGTACGACAGACCGTGAAAACCGTACCGCCGCACTCCCCTGGCCTCATAGCGGCGCGGAATCGGCACGAGCCGGGCGACACGCGGCAGGTCGTGGTGAAAAGCCGTGTCAAAACATGCCACCTGCGGCACCTCAGGAAACCGGCGGTGAAAGACGACTGCCAGCAGCGTTTCTTCAGGCAGGTGCTCAGGGTCAAATGGACCAAGCCGCTGCAATTCATCAAGCATCTCGGCGGTGATGAGTCGCGGGGCGCTGTACTGCGGCCCGCCATGGACGATGCGATGCCCGACCGCGGCGAGTTCATCGCGCCCGATGTGCTGCTCGACCCAGTCCATCAGGACGCCTGCGGCTGCGGTATGGTCCGGTGCCGCGACTGGTGCCGACCGGTCGTTGGACGGAATCGGACTCGTCACCCGCATGCTGGCCTCGGGCAACCCGATGCGAACTATCTCGCCGCCGAGCAGGCGCTCCGGCTCGTCGCCGGCCTCGAACAGCGCGAACTTGATGCTCGAAGAACCGCCGTTGATTGCGAGGATGCGCGAACTGCCTGACCTCACGGCTCCGGCGTCTTCCTCTCCAGTGCCGCAACTTTGGCGAGGCGACGCAGATGGCGCTCGGCACCGCTGAACTGAGCGGCGAGAAAAGTCTCTACCAGCTCCCAGGCAAACGCCTCGCCCACGACGCGGCCGCCCAGGCAAATCATGTTCATATTGTCGTCTTCGACGCCCTGCCGGGCAGAAAACGCCTCGTGGATCATGCCTGCCCGCACGCCCGGCACCTTGTTCGCCGCGATGCACGCGCCGACCCCGCTGCCGCAGATGGCAATGCCCCGCTCGACGTCGCCACGGGCGACCGCCCGGGCCAGCGGCACGACGAAGTCCGGGTAATCGTCGGCCTGGTCCGACTTCAGGTTCCCGAAGTCAACGACGCCGTACCCCGCTGCTGACAACATCCTGATGAGGAATTGCTTCAGCTCAAAGCCGCCATGGTCTGAAGCGATGCCGATCCGCATCGACCTGCTGCCGTCGCTCATGGTGTACGCTCCAATGAGATTCCAGCGGCCGCGGCTCTACCTGGCCGCCGGGTCGTCCTGCATCAGGCCGAACACGTTCCCGTCCGGAGCCTGGACCGCGGCGTACCAGCCGACTCCGGGAATCGGGCCGCGCGGCTGTGCGACCTTTGCGCCGACCGCGCCCGCCCTGGCTATTGCCTCATCGAGGTCGCTGGCATCGAGGGTCAGCACAACCTGGTCAACCGGCGTGCCGCGGCCGATGCCGCCATCAATGCCCGGCTTCGACCGGTCGCCGGTTCCCGCGAGCCAGTACTCCATCGGGCCGTCCCATTTCACCACGTTCCAGCCGAAGGCCTTGATGCAGAACTCAGCCAGCCTGTCCGGCTGTTCCGACATCAGGTCGAAGTGAATCACACGAGCCATGGTTCCTCCTTTGGGTGACCTATTTCTGCCGCCAACTCCTCTTAGACGCGCAACTCAGCGCGTCGATGTCGCCCGGTATCGTCAGTTAACGGATGAAATTCGTGGCTACCGGCTCTTCCCGCACGGGGAACGGCACGCCGGCCTTGATGCCGGCCTGCTTGCACTTCAGGAACCAAGCCATGTTCCTTCCCAATACCCGCATGACCTGCAGCCCCTCCAGGTCTCTTTTCACGTCCTCCGGCTTTGAGCCGTGAACCATGTTCCAATACCGGGATGAGATGACAGGCATCTCCGATATCGCGAAGTACTTGTTCAACTGGTCGAGCGTGGCGGTCGTTCCCGCCCGCCGCGCCGAGGCAACCGCGGCGGCCGGTTTCAGGCGAAAGAGCCCGCCGGTAGACCGGAGGCCGGCGTAGAAGGCGCGGTCCATGAAGGAAGTGATGGCGCCTCCGGCGGCCGCGAAGTGAACGGGTGAGCCGAACACGAACCCGTCGGCGTTCTCCGCCGCATCGAGAAACGGGTTGACCCGGTCGGAGAACTTGCAGCGCCCGGTTTCGCGACAGCTTCCGCAGGCCGTACAACCCGACAGCGGCTCGGTCCCAATGTGGAAAATCTCGGTTTCGATTCCCTCCGAATTCAGCGTTCCGGCTATCTCAGCCAACGCCGTATACGTGCATCCCTTGGCATGGGGGCTGCCATTGACCAGCAATACTCTCATTCTCTGCTCCTGTTCATGGAGAACATCCGACCGCTCATTCGTCAATCTTAAATCCGAAATGACGTTTACCACGTCGTCCGCTGGTCGCCCGGGGCCTAATCTGAGGCCCGCGGCATGAACCGGGCGTCGAGGAACGGGATGAGGTCCCTGGGCTCCGCGCGGGCGCTCGTTGCCCGTCCGCCGACGGCCAGTTGCACCATCGCAACCTCGGCCTTCATGCTCGGCCACCATGACGACTCGACCTTGATGACGTACGTCCCGGCCCGCACCGGCTTGCCATCGAGGTCCTTCAGGTCCCACTCGTAGACATGTTGCCCTAGGTCGATGCTTGCGCCGGTGACGGCATCGCAGCCGCGGAATTCCGAGCTGTGGGCCCAGAACGGCAGGTCGACCTGGGTCTGCTTCGCGTGGCCGCTGAACCCGGACACGTAGAGCGTCCGGAC
>Ga0172371_10006529_pt1 | contig 16957 bp, 12 predicted proteins | sample Lak12m_FD_114543 | JGI IMG/M metagenome (GOLD analysis project Ga0172371, IMG submission 114543) | Freshwater microbial communities from Kabuno Bay, South-Kivu, Congo - kab_022012_12m | ecosystem: Environmental > Aquatic > Freshwater > Lake | place: Democratic Republic of the Congo: South-Kivu...
GAACTCCTTCGCTTCAAGCGCATGCTCGATTGGCTCGTCCACGAAATCGTCGTCCTATTGCACGATGGCTCAAGACCTTGCGTCACCTGGCCGCCATGAGCTGAACTTGGAACTACTGGAATAGGGTTTTGGAGTTCCAGAGCATGTTCAATCGGATTACAGCGGACCCTGGCGTTTTGCGTGGAAAGCCTTGTGTTAAGGGGACGCGAATCAGCGTCGAGTTCCTTCTCGAACTCGTCGCCAGCGGTGCCACGCGAGAAGACATCCTCCGGGAGTATTCCCATTTGACGGCGGAAGACGTGGAAGAGGCTCTCCGCTATGCCGCCCGCTTCCTCGAAAACGAAGTCTTGATTTCGGCCGAGGTCGGTCCTTGAGACTCCAAGAATTCCCGATTCTCGCGGATGAGAACCTCCCCAGGGACGTTGTCGCGTATTTGCGCGAGAGAGGCTGCGATGTACTCGACGTGCGAGAAAGCGCGCTGATTGGCGTCGAGGATTCCGTTCTCCTGGAAACGGCATACGCCCAAGACCGTGTGGTCGTCACGCACGACGCGGATTTCGGGTCGCTTGCAATCGCGGCGATGAAGCCGATCGTAGGTGTGGTCTTTCTTCGACCCGGCCATGTGGACCCGCTGTTCACCATTGGTACGTTGCGGGCCTTGTTCGAGCGGGACCTTGATCTGACTCCACCCTTCATCGTCGTGGCGCGAAGAACCGCTCAAGAAGTCTTGATCCGAGTACGCCCTCTCTAGCGATCTCGCCTGCGGCACCATGACGCGAGTGTGGCCGGTTGTGGACAACTTGGATTTCCGAATGATGGACACCCCGAATGATCCGTCCTCCCCTAGACTTGCGGTGGCAGCTCTGCTCCTCTTCGCGCTCGTCGTCCGTGGTTCGGTCCTCTTGTTCTCGTCCGATGCCCTGAAGTCCGATCCGGACGGCTATCGGGCCCTGGCGGAGAATCTCGTCGAGCACGGCACGTTCGGCAGCCAGGAGAGCCCGACGGCCTACCGGCCGCCGCTCTACCCGTGCGTGTTGGCGGCGTGCGTGACGTTTGGCCCGGCGAGCCGCACGGCGATCGGACTCTTGCACCTGGTTCTCGGGCTGGGGACGGTGTGGCTCACCTACCGGCTCGGACAGCAATGCGGGTTGGGCCGTTGGGCATGGCTGGCCGCAGGGCTGGTGGCTTGCGATCCGATCCTCCTGGCCCAATCGACCCTGGTGATGACGGAAACGTCGGCGACGTTTCTCGCCGTGGCGGCGCTCGCGTGTCTGACGCTCGCCGCCAAACGCCGCTCGGTGCCCAGGGCGCTGGCAGCGGGCGGGGTGGCGGGCCTGTGCGTCCTCTGCCGGCCGACATTCTTGCCGTGGGCCGTGATGGTTCCCGTCGTGTGGCTGGCGATTGGCCGGATGCAGCGGAGTCGGCCTGGGTCCGAGTTGCGCTCGTGGGCCGGCCCTCACCCTAGCCCTCTCCCGGAGGGAGAGGGGACCGAACGCGGCGACTCCTCTTGGTTGCTCGCGGTAGCGTTTGCGGCACCCCTGGTGGCGGTTCTTTCGCCGTGGGCGATCCGCAACCAGGTGCAATTGGGCCGGCCGATGGTGACCACCACCCACGGAGGCTACACCCTGCTGCTGGCCAACAACCCGTACTTCTACGAGTATCTTCGCACCGCCCCTTGGGGAGCCGTTTGGGACAGCAAGGAATTCGACCGGGCCCGGCTCGCCAAGGCCCAGCACGGCACCGAGGCCGATGAGGTCCGCGCCGACCGCCTGGCCTATGCCGAGGCGTTCGAGAACATCCGCAACGAGCCGGCGACGTTCTGCTACGCGTGCCTCGTGCGGGTCGGACGCCTATTTGGCGTTTTGCCCCACCAGTTGACGCGCGACGAAGGGCCGCTCAGGCGTTTGCTCCGCTACGGCGTGGGGTTGTGGTATGTGGTGGAGATGGGATTGGCGGCGCTGGGAGCCGTGGTTGTTTGTGTTGCCGCACGCCGCCGGGAAATTAAGTCTTTTGGGTGGAGTGCTATTCTGCTTCTGGTGGCATGTTTCACCGCGGTACACGCGGTGTATTGGACCGACATGCGCATGCGTGCCCCCTTGGTGCCGGCGGTGGCCTTGGCGGCGGCGTTGGGACTGGGTTGCCTAAGAGCCCGGGCAGCGTGTCGCAACTCTTTTCTATCAAAAGGCTTAGGCACATCAGGGAGTTGCTGAACCCGCCTTGATCCGCCGGATACGGACTCCTATAATCTCGCCCACTTCAGGGGCGCGACCACCGGTCGCGGCTTTGTGCGCTCACGGGGACGGATCCCCTGAAGCTTCAACCACTTTCGAATTCACTCATCGCGTAGTCCAGGGCTGTGGGCTCATCGTGGGCCCTGGGAAGCAAGGACGCAAGTCTGCTGAAACGAATCTCGCCAGACAAGGCAGCCGGTACCCTGCGCGCGGCCCGCCCGTCGCGCGCCGACGCTCGCACTCTGCGCCTCGGGGTGGCCGTCTTGCTGGGAGCCGTGCTGGCATGGGCCTGCCCGGCGTCTGCCGCCGAAGTGCGGCTGCCGCAACCGCGTCGGAGTGAGCCGATCACCGTCACGGCGCAGGCGGGCACGCGATGGACGCAGGGGGCTTATGAGGTTTGGGTTCTCCAGGGCGAATGCCGGATCCAGCAGGGAACCGATTCCGCTTCGAGCCAGGAGGCGGTGTTGTGGATTCAGCGTCACGACGCGACCCAACGCGCGCCGCACACCATGTTGGCCTACCTCGAAGGCAACGTGGCCATCGACATCCGCCAGGACGGCGTCCCGACGCGGCTCACCGATCAGACTTGGTTCGGCCGGTTTGCCACGGTGGCGTCGATCGACGTCCGACCCTCGCAGACCGTTCCGCCGGCGCAGAGTCCGCCGGCGATCTATGGGCGGGGCATGGCGGCGCGCGACGCGGCCGCGGGCCGGGCCGAGAAGACAAGCCCCTTCGCCGCCGTCCCGCCCGCGCCCACCAATCTGCCCCCCGGCACGCGGCGGCTCCACGTGTTCGCTCGCAGCGACGTGCGGCCCCAGGTCGAGTGGTACCCCGATCGCCAGACGAACCAGTGGATCGGGGTGATCGTTTCGGGCGTGAACCTGATCGTCGAGGGCCTGACCGCACCGGATCGCCCGGGGACGCCCAAGGTCCTCCGCACGGCGGACACCGGCATTATCGACGTCTCCACCGACCGGATGGTCATCTGGACCAACGGCCTCGACGAGCCGGACCTGGCCGGCAACCGGCTCCAGCCGAGCCACGTCCCGCTGGAGGTCTACATGGAGGGGAACATCGTGTTCCGCCAGGGCGATCGGGAAATCCATGCGGAGCGGATGTACTACGACGTGACCAACCAGGTCGGCACCGTGCTCAGCGCCGAGCTGCTCACCGAGGTCCCCAAGTACGAGGGAAAGCTGCGGCTCCGGGCCGAAGTGATCCGGCAGCTCAGTCGGGACGAGTTCTACGCGGAGCACGCCTTTATCACTTCGAGCCGCATGGGCGCTCCGAGCTACCGGTTGCAGGCCGGGATCGCCACGCTGGAAGACCGCCGGGTGCCCGTGATCGACCCGGCCACGGGGGCCCCGGCCATCGACCCCGAGACCGGCGAAGCAAAGACGGTGCCCGAGCGCCTCGCCACCATGCAGAACAACTTCCTCTTCCTCGATGACTTCCCAATCTTCTACTGGCCGACGATGTCGACCAACCTCGAAGACTCGTCGCTCTACGTGCGTCGGGTGCGGCTGCGTCACGATAGCGTGTTCGGAACGCAGGCCATGGTCGATCTCAACATGTACCAAATCCTGGGTCTGCGGCATCCGCCGCTCGGGACCGAGTGGGATGCCAGCATCGACTATCTCAGCCTCCGCGGCCTGGGGCACGGAACGAAGTTCTCCTACAACCGGGAGAATTTCCTGGGCATTCCGGGTCCGACGGCGGGCTTGTGGGATTATTGGGGAATCCAGGATCACGGCAACGACAATCTCGGCCTCGATCAGCGCAGCGTCCCGCCGGAACGGTCGTACCGCTTCCGCCTTTTCGGGCAGCACCGCCAAATGCTCCCCGGCGATATCCAGGTTTCCGCCGAGGTCGGCGTGGCCAGCGACCGGAATTTCCTCGAGCAATACTACGAGCGCGAATGGTACGAGATGAAGGACGAGACCACGGGGATCGAGTTCAAGCGGATTCGCGACAACACCTCGTGGAGCATCACGGCCGACTACCGCTTCAACGATTTCGTCACCCAGACCGACTGGCTGCCCAGGGCCGACCATTTCTGGCTCGGGCAGTCGTTGCTGGGGGACCGGCTGACGTGGTACGAGCACACCAGCCTCGGCTATGCCCAGTTCCACACGCTCTCGAAGCCGGGCCCTTCGCAGGATCCCGGCGACAAGTTCCGCTATCTGCCCTGGGAAGTCGATAGTGCGGGCAATCCCATCACGGCCCGGGGGGCGCGGTTCGTCTCGCGCCAGGAAGTCGACCTCCCCTTCCAGCTCGGCGTGGTGAAGTTCGTCCCCTACGCGCTGGGCGAATACGGCCACTGGGGCGAAGACCGCGATGGCCAACCGCTCGACCGGCTGTACGGGCAAGTCGGGATGCGCGCCAGCGTCCCCGCGTGGCGGGTCGACCCGACCGTGGAAAGCGTGCTCTGGAACGTCCGCGGCCTGGCCCACAAGGTGGTGTTCGACGCCGAGTTCTCCTACGCCGACGCCAACCGCGATCTCAGCCGCTTGCCCCTCTACGACCCCCTGGACGACGACTCCATCGAGGCCTTCCGCCGCCGATTCGTGCCCAACACGTTTCCCGCGCCGGCGGGCAGCATTGCCCCCTCCCCGGCAATCCCCCTCATGTTCGACGAGCGGTACTACGCCTTGCGGACCGGCATGGCCGGCTGGGTCACCTCTCCCTCCAGCGAAATCGCCGACGACCTCATGGTGTTCCGCTTGGGGATGCGGAACCGGTGGCAGACGAAGCGCGGCGCGCCGGGCCAGGAGCGGATCGTCGACTGGATCACCTTCGACACGAACATCTCCTTCTTCCCCAAAGCGAACCAGGACAACTTCGGCCAGACCGTCGGCCTCTGGGACTACGACGCCCGCTGGCAAGTGGGCGACCGCTTGGCCCTGTTGTCGAGCGGGATCTTCGATTTCTTCTCCCAGGGGCAACGGCTTGTCAGCGTCGGGGCGTTCCTCGAGCGGCCCCCGCAAAGCGGCCTGTACCTCGGCTTGATCCTGTTGGACGGCCCCATCAGCAACACCGTGCTCTCCATGTCCTACAGTTACCGGATGAGCCCGAAGTGGGTCTCGGCGGTGAGCGCCTCGGTCGATCTGCGGAGCCAAGGGAACATCGGAGAGAACGTCATGATTACGCGGGTCGGCGAGTCGTTCCTCATCAGCGGCGGATTCCACGCCGACGTGAGCCGCGGCAGCTACGGGGCCTCCTTCTCGATCGAGCCGCGATTCCTCCCCAAGAGCCGCCTCGGCCAGGCCGGCGGCGCCCGCATCCCCACGGCCGGCGCCTTCGGGCTTGAGTGAGCGGCCCTAAGTCCTTTTTGCCACACCGGTTGTGTCGCTGGGACCGCTCCCGCGTCGACGGGTTTCCCCCTTTTTCCCGAGAAAAACCTTGAGCAACTTGACCGGCCTCACCTGCGCGTGGGACAATATAAGTCTTGCCCGACACCGTGTGTTTACCCCTGGTCAGCCGAATGGGGCTGCTCATGAAAACCCTCAAGACCGCGTCCGTGGAACAACTCCAGTTGATCAGCCGCTTCGAGACCCTTCGCCGAATGCTGCTGGACGAACCGTACGCCCCGCACCTGGGGCGGCCGTTGGCGTATTGGGCCTTGCTCTCCGACCGGCGTCTCCCCTTGGCCTTTCTGGGCCGCACGCTCCGGGACCTCCTCGATACGGCGTACTCCGAGCTGGCGGCGACCCCGGGAATCGGGCAGAAGAAAATGCGGTCGTTCGTGAAGCTCTTGGCCCGCGTGGCCAACACCGATCCGGCGGCGCTGCCGAGCGATCTGGCCTTGGTTCCGGAGAACGGCAAACCGGCGTCCCCGCCGGCTCCCGAGGCCGACGGGTTCGACCCCGCCTCGGTCTCGGAAATGGTATGGGCCCAATGGCGGGCGACCGTGGTCGAGCACGGCCTCGGCGGCGAGCTGCTGGGCAGGCTCGCGCCCACCCTCAAGAACATGACGCGGGTTATATGGAGCGTGCCTTTGGGGGCTTATACCGACAAGACCCTCGCCGAGATCCGGTCGACGAAAACGCACGGCGAGAAACGGGTGCGGGCCATCCTGGAGGTGTTTCACGGAATCCACGGTGCGGTCTCGCGAATGGGCAGACAGGACCACCTGGTGGTCCGCATCGCCCCTCGCCTGATCGACTCCGTGGAAACCTGGATCGGCCACGTGCTCCAGCGTCCGGGGATGCCCGGCGAAGAGGAAATCTCCGCGTGTTTTATCCATCCCCTCCTGAAGCAGATCCGTCGCGACGCCTCGCGGCAGATCGCGCACCTGGCGGAAAATCGCCTGGGGATCCACGCGCCGGTGACGAGCGTGCGCCAGGCGGCCCGCGGACTCGGCCTGACCCGCGCTCGGATCTATCAACTCCTCAACGAGATCAACGACATCATGACCGTGCGCTGGCCGCTTGGCCGCCACCGCACGTACGAGCTCCACGATAAGTTCCAGGCTGAGCTGGAGAACGTTGACCGGGGGCCGAGCCTGGAGCAATTCCACGCGGCCATCGAGTTGTTCTATCCGGCCAGCCGGCGCGGCGCGGCGGGACGCGTCAAATCGGCCGAGAAGGCGGCCGGCGAAGCGAGCGCCCCCGAAGGCGACGACGAACCGGAATCGGAGGCCGACAGCCAGCCGTCCGCGGAATCGTCCGCGAGCGGACTGCTAGCCGGTTGATCCTGTTCGTCGGAGGCGCTGGCCGTTGGCTCGCGGAGGGAGCGGACGCGGCACGCGGAAATGCGGCGCGGGTGAGGAAGGTTCGGTCGTCTCCGTGGGGAGTCTCTCGCGCAACTGCTGGAGGACGCGCCGGCGGCCGGGCCCGGAGACGGCGAGGCATCCGCCCACCAGCCTCCCCGCCCACCGCGGCACGATCGACAAGTCCAGCACGCCGCGAACCCCTTCCCCGATCACCAGGACCCCGTGCGACGCCACGGAGCGTGCGCGTCCGAGAATCGGGGCCCAACGCCAGAACAACCGTTCCGCCTCGAGCGCCTGACGGAAGCTGCCGGCCCTCACGCCGCCGGCGCGCGGGGCCGCCACCCGAGAACGCGGCTCCAGCACCGTGACCAGTCCGATCTGCTCCAACGCCAGGCCCGCGTCAACTCCCGCCAGCCGGTCGCCCACCGCAGCGTGGAAGCCGCCCATGACCTCCACCGCCGACCGCCGGTAGAATGCCGCGGCCGGATGGGGAGCGAGGATCCGCTTGGCATTCGATCCCAGGGAGTCCGTCGCTTGCCCCGAGGCCAACGGCACGGCGGCCCCGCCCACGTGATAGGCGAGGCCCGCCGCCACGATCCGGCCGGGGTCGTCGATGTCGAGAACGAGCGGGGCAACGGCCGCGATCCGTGGGTCCGCGAGATGGGCCATCGCCGCGTCGGCCCAACCTTCCTGCACTTCGGTGCCGCACAGGAGCACGTGGATCACCGGGGCGTCGCTCAAACGGAGGGCCAGATTCACCGCCCCCGCCAGTCCGCCACGGGCTTCGCCCGACACGAACCGCACTTCACCCTTGACGTCGTAGGGATCGTCGTACGGCCGCAGGAGAACGATGAAGACCTCGCAATCCTCCGGGCGGTTCGCCAGCACGGAGGCCACCGTGTTTTCCAGCGCGGGGATATCCCCACAATGAGGGATCACAATCGCGAGCCGTGACACACCAGTCCGCCTGACGGAAGACTTGCTCAAGGCGCGGTAGCTTCCTGGAAACGCGCCTTCAGAAAATGGAGCGAAGATGCGGGCGACGGCGACCTTAGCGACTGAGCCGTCCCGCGTGAATCTAAGTCGGTTCCGCACGCGGGCAAAGTTTACCCCAAGGCAAATGCCACCGTCCCGGTTGCCGGGCCGGACGGCGCAGGGTCTCGCCATTCCCCCCAAACCCTCAATGATACCTCTCTGGCCGGGTGTTCTCGCCCGCGGGAATGGAATCCCGGTAGCCGAAGTCGCCAGACTTCGGGAGCCGGTTGGAGAGGGCCCGAATCCTGGCGAATCCGGCTACAGAACGAGCGATCGAACCCAATCGGCGTTGGCAGGCTCCAAGGGCGGCTCGACCGGGCGGCGGTAGTCGAGGGCGTAGTCGTAGCCGGCACGGTCGTAAGTGGTGATGAAAGCCGCGTGCAGATCTAGCGGCGCGTCCGGGTCATCGCCGGCCAATGGAATCGGAATCACCGGCAGCGCCTGCTGCAAGGTCCAGGCGTACACTTCGACCTGCGGCAGACGCTCCTTGCGGCAGACGAAGGCGTAGAAATCCGCAGCTTCCAGGGGCTCGCGCGTGGGCAATCGCTGCCCGTCCCGGAGAAGATCGATCTCCACAAGATGGGCCGGCGTGCAGAAGACGTTGCTCCGCTTGACCAGGTACTCGTTCCGTCCTTCGCCCGCCGTCTTGTTCCAGGGCGATAGAAGCTCAATCACCGTCACCACGTTCTGCGATTGTCGGTTGCGGATCGTCAGGAACGCCTGGCGATACCGGTTAGGGACAGGCACCGTGTGGATCACCGGCGCAATCAGCGACGCAGCGCCGGAGGGGCTTCGCAGGCTGGGAACCGGCGGGAGATCCGTCTCGACCAAGGCCACGTCCGGCTCGATCAGGCGCTCCGGGTGTTCCTCCTCCCGGGCAAGGTACACATACTCCTCGACCTCGACGACGTACCGTGGCCGCACCTGCGGCATGAGCACCTCGCCAACAACCGTGATGAATCGCGTGTGGAAGTCCCTCCACCGCTGGCCCTCGATGAACGGATCCATGCCAGGAAACGGACAGGGCATACGGACACTCTCCGGGCAGGAAGAGTCCTGAAACTGTCTCTATTCTAGCCTGCGGCCCGCGGCCGGTGAAGGACCGGCGAAGGGCTGCCAATTCCCATCCCTTCGCCCCATATCCGGAGACAAGCCTCCGTCGACCGTGTCCGCGCCGGGGGGGCTTTCTTCCTTGCCCGGGATGGGCTATCTTGGCCGCTGCAACACCGTGGAGGAATCCGGCGATGAGCATCACCAAGGGCATCGATACCAGGCCGGCGACATCCGGCAAGTCTGCCGGGGGCCATCCCCTCGACGGCATCTTTCGGCCGCAGAGCGTGGCGGTGGTCGGGGTTACGGCCACGCCCGGCACCGTTCCTTACGATATCTTCTACAACATCCTTGCGGCCGGATACCGGGGGACGGTGTATCCGGTGGCGCCGGGCAAGCGGAGCATCTCGGCCGTTCGCGCATACCGCTACGTGGTCGATATCCCCGATCCGGTCGATCAGGCCGTGATCGTCTTTCCGGCCGACGTGGTCGATCGGGCCCTGACGCAGTGCGGGGAGAAAGGCATCCGCTCGGTCATTGTGATCTCGGCCGGCTTCCGCGAGCTGGGGCCGGAGGGCGTGAAACGGGAAGAGCGGCTCAAGCAGATCGCGGCCGAGTATGGGATCTCGCTCATCGGGCCGAATTGCCTGGGGGTAATCAACACCGATCCCGCGGTGCGGCTGAACGCCTCGTTCGCCCGAAAGATGCCCCACATCGGGCGGATCGCCTTCTTGAGCCAATCGGGCGCGCTGTGCACCGCCGTCTTGGACTACGCCCGGGAGAAGGAGATCGGCTTCTCGAAATTCGTCAGCTTCGGCAACAAGGCCGGGGTGACCGAGGTGGAGCTGCTCGACTACCTGCACCAGGACGAGCAGACCGGAGTGATCCTCCTCTATCTCGAAGAGCTCCGCGACGTTCGCTGGCTGATCGAGGTGGCCCGGCGCGTCACCCGCGGCGAGCGGGCCAAGCCGATTCTCGCCATCAAGTCGGGGCGCACGCCCCAAGGGGCCGACGCCGCCGCCAGCCACACCGGCTCCCTGGCCGGCGAGGACGCCGTGTGCGACGCGGTGTTCCGCGAGGCGGGCATCATCCGGGTCGACAGCATCGACGAGCTGTTCAACGCCGCCATCCTCCTGGCCAACCAGCCGCTGCCGGCCGGCAACCGGCTGGCGATCGTGACCAATGCGGGCGGGCCCGGCGTGATGGCCACCGACGCGGCGATCCGCGCCGGACTGAGCGTCCCACGCCTGAGCGAACCCACGATCGAGAAGCCCCGCGAGGTCCTACCCGCCACGGCCAACACGAAGAACCCCGTGGACCTGATCGGCGACGCCCGCGCCGACCGCTACACCGCCGCGATGTCCCACGTGCTCGAAGACCCCAGCGTCGACCAGCTCCTGGTGATCCTCACGCCGCAGTCGATGACCGACATCGAGTCGATCGCCCACGGCGTGTGCGCGATCGGGCACGAGGCGCTCAAGCCGGTCACGTGCTCGTTCATGGGGGCGGCCGACGTGGCGGGCGGGATCCGCATTCTCCAGCACGCCTTGATTCCGCACTACATCTTGCCGGAGTGGGCGTGCCGGGGCATGGCTACGGTCCAGGCCGTGCTGGCGTGGCGCCGCCAGGCGGCGGACGAGCCCGAGCGCCTGCCGGTCGACCGGGTCGCGGCCCGGGCCGTCCTCGACGCCGCCCCCGCCGGCTACCTCACCGAGGATCAGTCCCTGGCCGTGCTGGCGGCCTACGGCCTCCCCGTGCCCCCCTCCCGACTTTGCACCACGGCCGACGAAGCGGCGGCCTTCGCCGACCAGATCGGCTACCCGGTGGTGCTCCGGGTCGTCAGCCCGCAGATCGTACACAAGTGGGACGTGGGCGGGGTGGTGCTGAAACTGGCCGACGCCGCCGCGGTCGCCAGCGCCTACGACCAGATGCTCCGCCGCATCGCCGCCCGCGTCCCGGGCGCGGCGATCCACGGAGTGCTCGTGCGCCGCGAGATCCCCAGCGGTTACGAGTTGATTCTCGGGGCCAAGCGGGACCCGGTCTTCGGGCCCACGCTGATGTTCGGCCTGGGAGGAATCTACGTGGAGCTTTTCGCCGACGTGACCTTCGGCCTGGCCCCGATCGGCCGGGCGGGGGCGACGCGCATGGTCCAGCAGGTGAAGGCCCACCGGCTCCTCGAGGGCGCCCGCGGCGGACCGCCCGCCGACGTGGCGGGGATCGTGGAGTGCCTGATGCGGGTGGGGCAACTCGTGAGCGACTTCGAGCGGATCGCCGAGCTGGACGTGAATCCACTGATTGCCGGCCCGGCCGCGGTCGGCAACGCCGTGGCCGATGTCCGCATCAAGCTCGTTCCGCCGCTCAAGACACACGGTTCGGATGGCAGCAGTTGAACTTGAGGGAACCCACCATGGATAAGAGCGACATCGAGCGGCGCGTCAAGAAGGTAGTCAGCCAGGTGCTTCGCGTCGACGAGGGCATGGTCGAGCCGACCAGCCATTTCGTCTTCGACTTGGGAGCCGAAAGCACGCAGTCGGTCGAGCTGGTGGCCGCGTTCGAGGGCGAATTCGATATCGAGATGGACGACGAAGCCGCCCTCAAAGTGCAGACCGTCGGCGACGCGGTCCAGTTCATCGGTAAGTACGTCGACTAACGACCCCGCCGTTCTCAGTCCCGGAGGGACGTTTGAGAATAGCCCAGCGATTCATCGCTGGGTCCCGGATTTCGTTGGAAATGTCCTTCGTCCCGTAGCGCGGCCGAGCCGCAACCAAGACTTCCGAAGTCTTGGAGACTTCGGAAGTCTGCGCAGTTCATCGCCCGATACGTGTGAGGGGGGTTCTCGGCGAACCTCGTCCCTGAGGCTGGGCTTGGCAACGGCCATGCCCGGCGGCGCATCTCGTCCACAAGACCGACATGGTGGCGGCCGCCTTGCTTCAAGGAGTATGATGCCTCTTCTCTGTGCCGGCCGCGACGGGGTCAGTCCGCGTTGCAGCAGACGCCGGAATAGAGAAGAGGCATCATACTCGCGTTAACTACCGCGATCGCTTCCACCGCGTGAATCCGAAATGGGAGGAGTATTGCCATGACTTGTCTATCGCGATGGATCACCACGGCCGTCTTAGTACTACAGCGCTGCCTCGGCGGTCGCAGAAGGGGACTGGCTCCGTCGCCTCGATCACGGTGTCCCTCCTACTTCGCTGTCCGGCGACGGTGCCTCTCCCCTTTTGCGACGCACGGGGGTGGCGCTGCGGAGAAAGGGGACAGGCACCGTGGCGATAACGTTTCGTCTTATGTCACACCGGGTTGCGCCACGGAGCCAGTCCCCTTTCTCCGAGGCCCTAGCGCTGTAGTGTTCGCCGCCGCGCTTCTGTGTTGTTTGAGCAGCCTCGCTGGCGATGAATCCTCAAAGGGCCCCCGCGATGGCACGGTCGTCAAAGAAGTCCCGAAAATGTCGCGCGGGGGGAAGAACCTGCTGGGGCCCGACAAGTGGTCGGCCTACGAGCAGGGCTTTCAGCGCAAGGGAGCCGTATTCGTTTGCGAGAACGGCGGAGCCGCATCGGCCAAGCGGGGCGCGGCCCAGGGGATCGCGCTGAATCAAACCCAGCCGGAGCCGATCGTCGCCTCGGCGTGGAGCAAGGCCGAAGGGGTGACCGGCTCGGCCGACCACGATTACTCGGTCTACGTCGACCTCGTGTATACCGATGGCACCTCGCTCTGGGGCCAGGTGGCCCAGTTCAAGACCGGCACCCACGACTGGCAGCGAAGCCAGGTGGCCATCTTCCCCGAGAAGCCGGTCAAGTCGCTCTCCTGCTACCTTATGTTCCGGAATCACGGCGGCAAGGCGAGTTTTCGCGGTCCCGAGCTGCGGGTCGTCTCCGCGTCGGGCGGTATCAAGATGTTCGACGGCGTGGCGGTGATTCCGCGCCCGACGCAGACCCAGGGATTCCAGGTCCGCGATGTGGCCGCCGGGAGCGACTTCGTCCGCATCGAGCACGAGGCCCTCGGACTGAAACTGGAGCACTCCACAAAGCAGCAGGGGATCGCCTTGATCCACGACGTTACGCTCTCCGACACGACCGGCAAGGACCGGGCGGTAACGCTCGTCTACGCCTATCCGCTCGGCGCGCCGGGGAGCGGCAACGCGTTGGGGAGCGGTCTCCCGACCGCTCCCCGAGGCCGACCGAAGGTCTCCAAGGAACCGAGGAAGACCGCGCCGAGCGCATCGCTCCGCTGGCTCGAAGATCCCAGGCGCAACGTGGCGGTCGAGCCGGGCCGCGAGTATGTACACGCGACCAATTTCAACGCGGGTTCCAACGGGCGATTGTCGCTCTATCCGCTCGGCGCGGTGGCCGACGAGCGCCGCGGGCTTGGGCTCGGCATCGACATGGCCCATCCCGCCTTCTTCCGTATCGGCTATAGCGCCGCGACCGGCGAGTTCTTCCTGGCCTACGACATCGGCCTGACGCCGGAAAAGCCCTCGGCCCGGCTCCGGTTCTGCCAGCTCCGCTTCGATCCCAAGTGGGGCTTCCGCGGCGCGCTGGCCGAATACTACGCCGTGTTTCCCGAGGCATTCCGCTGCGGCACGCCGGAGCAGGGCCTCTGGATGCCGTTCGCCAAGATCAGCCAGGTAAAAGGCTGGGAGGATTTCTACTTCAAGTTCAAGGAGGGGAACGATGAGACCGCCTGGGACGACGCCCACGGGATCATCACCTTCCGCTACACCGAGCCGATGACCTGGTGGATGAGCATGCCCAAGGCTATGCCGCGGACCCTGGAGGCGGCCCTGGCCGAGGCCCGGCGCCTGGCCGACAAGGGCGACGCCTCGGCCAAGGCCCTTCTCACGAGCGGCTACCACAATGCCGACGGAGAGATCCCGGCCCGGCTCCTCGATACGCCCTGGTGCAACGGCGCGGTGTGGAGCATGAACTCCATGCCCGCCATCCGCGGCGAGGTGACCGACTTCAAAAACAAGTGGAGCCCGAAGATCCGCGATGAACTCTACGGCCCGAAGCGCCGCGGCGACCTCGACGGCGAGTATGTCGACTCGAGCGAAGGCTACGTAACCGACGAGCTCGATTTCCGCCGCGACCATTTCGCCGCCGCCGACACGCCGCTGGCGTTCTCGCCGGACGGGCACAAGCCGGCCATTTTCCGCGGCCTGATCGCCTTCGAGTACGTGCGCGGGCTGGCCCAGGACGTTCACGCCATGAAGAAGCTGATGATGGCCAACGGGGCCCCCTCACGGCTCTGCTGGCTCTGCCCGTTGCTCGAGGTACTCGGCACGGAAACCGACTGGCAGGGGGGAGGCAAATGGCATCCGATGTCCGACTCCGAGCTGCTCTATCGTCGCGTGTTGTGCAAGGGCAAGCCGTACTGCTTCTTGATGAACACCGATTTCGACAAGTTCTCCTCCGAGCTGGTCGAGAAGTACATGAAGCGCTCGCTCGCCTACGGCATGTTCCCCGGCTTCTTTAGCCACAACGCCGCCGAGGGCCACTACTTCACCCGGCCCGCGCTCTACGACCGCGACCGGCCGCTTTTCAAGAAGTACGTGCCCCTGTGCAAGCTGGTGGCCGAGGCCGGCTGGGAGCCGGTCACGCTGGCCCGATCGAGCGACGACCGGGTCTACGTCGAGCGTTTCGGCGGCGAAACCAAGGACAAGTCCAATTCGCCGCGCTACCTCACCGTCTTCAACGACAGCCCCGACCGGCGCACGGTGACCATCACGCTGGAGGGCCAGGCGCCGACGTCCAGCCGCGAATTGGTCCGCGGCAAGTCGATCCCATGGGAAGACGGCAAAGCGACGTTCTCGCTCGACGGCGAAGACCTGGCGGTGGTGGAGCTTCGGTGAGGCAACGACCTCCTTCGTTCAGCCTGGAGCCGCCGGCGACGGGGGGGAGGAAAAACGGGACAGGTCCGATATTGGCAAGATAGGAAAACGTGCATCCGTCATTAGACGTGGTTGAGTTGGTTGCCATTTCCCGTGATCCTTGGCCGACCCGCCGAACGATATGCAGATTCCAGGCCAAGACGCTTGGCGATGCGCTGCTGCCATTCCGGCTCCCCGTAGGGCCGGCCACGCTGGACGCTGTGACGCAACGCCTCCAACTCCTTCTCGTTGTCGGCGCGGTTGACTCGCTCCAGCCAATTCTTTGGCAGGTCGAGCGGCCACCCAGCCAAGAGCGCATTTTCCTCCGCGCCGCCGTAGCAACGCCTCCAAAGACTCGACCAACGCCACTCCTCCGCACGCAAAACCAGGTTGGCGCGCAGCGCATTGCGTTCGACATACCGGGCAACTGCCAAGAAATGCTCGTCCTCCTCCACCGGAAACGACTTGTAACGCCCTTGGTAGACATGCCCCAGCCCGACGTAGTGCCGGTTTTCCTGCCAGCGGCGAACGTGGGTAATCGTCAAACGATGCATGAACGTGGCCAAGTCCCCGTCGTGTTCGGGCCAGAGAAGCAAATGCCAATGGTTGGGCATCAGGCAATACGCGCATATCCGCATCGGCGATTCGTCGAGCGTTTCTTTCAACACCCGCTCGAACGCCTGGTGATCTCCCGCCTTCTCGAACACCTGCATGCACGCAACGCCCCGATTGAGAACGTGAAAGCCCATGCCGCCCGGGGCTACTCTTGCAGTGCGAGGCATGGCGAGAGATTATCATAGCCGCCCTATCTTGCCAATATCGGACCTGTCCCGTTTTCCTCGTCCGTTCCCGTTTTCCTCGCGCGTCAATTGACGATGTTCCTCAGCGGCAGGCCGAGCACGGCGCGGCGGCAGGCCTCGGCGGATTTCAGGCGCATGTCCATGAGGCCGGCCTCGCTGTAGAACGCGGCGTGCGGGGTGAGGATCAGGCGGTGGTGGGCCGGGTGCTCGGGGTTGCGCCATGCGGCCAGGAGCGGGTCGTCGGGCGGCGGCGGCTCTTTTTCGTAGACGTCGATGCCCGCCCCCGCCAACTGGCCCGAGAGAATCGCCTCGGGCACCGCCTTCGTATCGAGGATCGCGCCCCGCGCGGTATTGACGAGGTACGAACCCTTGGGCATTCGGGCCATGGCCTTGGCGTCGATCATGTGGCGCGTCTCGTCGTTGAGAGGGCAGTGGACGCTCACCACCAGCGATTGGGCGAGCAATTCATCGAGCGTCTCCATGCGGCGGATGCCGAGGGCCTTGTCGTAGCCGTCGGGCTTGTAGGGGTCGTAGAAGACCACGTCCATGCCGAAGGCCTTGGCCCGCAGGGCCGCGACCGTCCCGATGCGGCCCAGTCCCACCACGCCGAACACGCTCCCCCGGAGCCGCGCTAGCGGCACCACCTGGAGATACGCCCACGGCCCCTCCTTCACCTTGAGCCGCGAGTTCAGGTAGTGGACGCCGCGGGCCAGGGACATGGCCATGGCAATCGCCATGTCGGCCACTTCCTCGGACCCGTAGTCGGGCACGTTGCCGACCGGGATCCCGAGCGTGCGGGCGAAGGCGTGGTCCACGTTGTCGAAACCCACCCCGGCCCGGACGATCAGCTTGCACCGCCGCAAGCGCTGGAGGGTCCGCCGCGTCAGGAGCAACTCGTGGAAGAGGATGATCGCGTCGACCTCCTCGATCCTGCCGATCAGCTCATCTTCGACCCGGGCCCCGAAGGCCGAGATTTCCGCGATGTCGCCGAGGATTCGCCGCTCGGGCCCCAGGTCGTCGCGAATGAAGTCGGTCACCGCCACGTGGAATTGCTTGCCCATCCCCCCTGCTCTCCTGGCTAAGATTTCGATCAGACCCCTAGGATACGTTTGACCCACGGACACGCAAGCCCTACGGGTGGCCGATGACCGCGGTTTGGACGACAGCCCGTAGGGCGGACCGAACGCAGTGAGGCCCGCCGCGATGTGCTGGCAACCGAAGACGGCGGGCGTCGCTTTGCTCCGTCCGCCCTACGGGTGGC
>Ga0172371_10006530_pt1 | contig 16957 bp, 14 predicted proteins | sample Lak12m_FD_114543 | JGI IMG/M metagenome (GOLD analysis project Ga0172371, IMG submission 114543) | Freshwater microbial communities from Kabuno Bay, South-Kivu, Congo - kab_022012_12m | ecosystem: Environmental > Aquatic > Freshwater > Lake | place: Democratic Republic of the Congo: South-Kivu...
AAACAAATAAAAGATGCTTTAGGAAATGACCTGCAGACATCAGTCGCTCTAGCTACCATGTGGGAAATGATTAAATCTGATCTATCTTCAAAAGAAAAATTAGAATTAATCTTTGATGTTGATAAGGTCTTTGGACTAAGGCTTAGTGATATAACTGAGGCAACCATTCCTGAAAATATAATCAAGTTAGGAGAACAAAGAAAAATCGCTAAAAAAAATAAAGATTTTATTAAATCAGACAATCTTAGAAAAGAAATCGAAGCACTTGGATATAAGATCGAAGATACAAATCAAGGTTTTACTATTAAAAAAACTTAAAACCTCGGACTTACTCTTTTATATATCCTTATAACAGGATGATCAAATACAGTCCAGGTTTCTTCTGCTTTTTCATCCTTAAAAGTAAGTAAGAATTTAGGAAAAGAGCTAATCTCCGCTACTTTTTTGAATCCTAGTTTTCCACTAAATAAATCTTCATAGTATTGATTCAGCTTTGGATATATTTCTTTGGGATGGTTAGTAAAAACTCTTCTCGATGGTACAAAGATATAATCCGCTCTTATTAAATTGTTTTTTAACTCTTCATATAAGTTAAGATCATTATCTATTTCGTAAAAATTAAAAGAAACAACGTTTAAATTATTAGTATTTGAAATTGGTATATCAACGACATTTGCAGTCTCAGATAGGACAAAAGAACCTTTATTAATATTTTTATTTATCCAATCAGTAGCTATTTCACGCACATCAAAATTTTTATATATCGAAAGATAGGCGATACCTGGAGTTATCATTATTATTACAAAAATTAATATTAATAAATTTAAAACTTTAAACTTAAGATTTAAAAATCTTATTGTAAGCTTCGATTTGATTAACAACTTAAGATTATTAATTAAAAATTCTAAAAATAAAATTGCGAATATAACCATTAGTGGCATTATTGGTGCCATAAACCTCGTCCATTTAGCAAAAATAAAACTATTAGGAAAAAAATAAACAAAAAAAGCAAGTCTTAATAAATTAATCTTATTATCTTTCCACGATAAAAAGAAAAAACCAAGTAAAGATAAAGTAAAAGTAGGTAAACCCAAAGCATAAGGAAATATATATTTCAATTGAAATAATAAAGGAGTAGTCCCAATAAACTGTCTTGTATAAAAAGCAACATATCTTCCAAAAGCAACATCTCCTTCATATCTCATCGAACCTAAAAAATCTTTGTAGTGAATAAAATTATGGGGAGAAAAAAGAAAAGAAAAAAATAAGGTCAGTAAAGTAAAAATAAATAATAAACCGACCACCTTTATAATCGATCCTAATTTTATTTTTTTTTCTTTGATCTTTGAAAGTAATATCGTCAAAGGAACTACAAGAAAAAACGCTGAAGACATTTTTGTAGCTAAAGATAAACCTAAAATAAGAGAAGTATTTAGTATAAAGTATTTAGTATCTAGTGATTTTACTAAGTATTTTAAAGATAGGTAGATCGTCGTTGAATAGAATAACATTAATAAGGATTCGGTTGTGCCAAAATGAGCAAACTGAATTGCAAAAGGTGTAAAAATTAAAATCAAAAAGGTAATTAAACTTTTACCCTTGGTTTTTGAAATTAATGAAATAATCTTCATTAAGATAAAAACTGTGATTACCGAGGCGAATGCCGATATAATTCTTAAGCTGATTGCTGCCTCTGAAAAACCAACTGGATTAAGAAGATCTTTACCAAAGAATTTCATAATATAAACAAGTACATAACCTATATACAAAGGAAGTTGACCATAGGCATAAAAATGAGGGTTAAAACATTCGCGTAAATTTGAAATTTCGCAATTCAAAGATTGAATTGCATTAGCCATATTCCTCTCATCAGGATGCATGGGTAGTGGAAGGCTCCAATCAAGATTAACAAACCTGGTATAAAACAACAGTCCAAACGTAATTAACCAAATAAGAGGAACTAATAATCTATTGATTTTTTTACCCATACTTAGTATTATATTACAGACTGTTTCATAATTTTTGATAGTATTTGTTATTTATATGAAATACGAGTTGACATTTCTTCTTAATGAAGAAAAAGAACTAAAAAACATTAAAGATCTTATAACTCTTTTAAAAGGAAAGATTTTAAAAGAAGAAAACTGGGGAGAAAAATCTCTTGTTTATTCTATAAAAAATAATCATTCCGCCCATTTTTATAATTATACTTTAGAGATAGAAAAACCACAGGTTGTCGAATTAAAGAAAAAGTTAAACTTTAACGAGAAGCTTATTAGATATTTATTATTAATAAAAGATTAAATATGGCCAGTCGTTCAATGAATCGAGTCATGCTTTTAGGAAATCTTACTCGTGATCCTGAATTAAAATATACTCCGGCAGGAACAGCGGTATGTACATTTGGAATTGCGACAAACAGAAGTTGGACAACAGCAGATGGCACAACAAAAGAAGACGTTCAATACCATAGAATAGTTGCTTGGCAAAAATTAGCTGAACTTTGTGGAAAATTACTAACAAAAGGCCGTAAAGTATACCTTGAAGGCAGACTTACATATCGATCATTTACCGGTAAAGATGGCACACCACGATCAATTACAGAAATAGTCCTTGATGATTTTATTGTTTTTAGTGATGGAAGAAAAGTTGGAGAGACAGCAACTACCGCAACAGAAAAAACTATTAAAGAAGATGTTGAATCAAAAGCCGAAGTTATAAAAGAACCAGAAATTAAAAATCAGGATGAAACCGAAAATGTCAATCCTGACGATATTCCATTTTAAATAAATTATGAAATGTTATTTTTGCCGATATAATCTCACTCCGACTTTTAAAGAGTCTGATCATCTTGAAAAGTTTTTATCATCTAGAAAAAAAGTCGTTAATCGTGAAAGATCAGGAGTTTGTGCCAAACATCAAAGAATGCTAACAAAAGAGATTAAACATGCTAGATTCCTAGGTCTCCTTCCTTACGTATCCTACCAAGGTATTAAATAATACTTTTTTGTTTTTAATATATCTGTATAATGAATTATTATGACGATTTTTATTACTTTACCTGAAGGATCAAAATGCCTTCTAAAAGAAGGTCAAAAAGTTGATCTGGCAACACCTTTCATCGAAAACGAGGTTTCTTGTGAAGTAAAAATACCAATTGCAAAAAAACTTGAGATTGATCATGATAAAATTTTTCGCTATTTAAAAAAACTGGTTGGTGAAAAAATCAAAAAAGGTGACATCATCGCCATAAAAAAAGGTTTTTTTGGAACAACAAAGGTCGTATCTGAATATAATGGATTAATCAAGGAAATTAATCATCATTCTGGAGAGCTAATAGTTAATACGACAAATAATGATAAAAAAACAATCTATTGTTATTTTAAAGGAAAAATAAAAAACATTTCTGAAAATAAAATACAGCTTGAAGTAGAAAAAGCTGAGGATTTTTTATTAAAAACTACAACAGGTAATTTTGGAGGAGCAGCTTACTATTATCAAGAAAAGACAGACTTAAAGTCTGAAGATATTAACTCAAAAATAGTAATCTTTGAATCAATCTCTTCTTTTTACCAAACAAAAATAGAAGCACTTGGCAATATTGGTTTTGTCTCGCTTATAAAATTACCTGAAGAAACAACTTTAAATAATTGCTTAATAAAAAACATTGATGATATAAAAAAAATTTTTAAACATAATCTTCCATATTGTCTTATTGACAATAAAACAAATAAACTTTATTTTTATAAATAACCATGAAATCTAAATTAACCAATCTATTACTCTCTTTATCAATATTAATTATTATTTTTGGCGTTGGTTTTAAAATTGGCGAGTATAAAAGCAAAATATTACCTATAAACTCCGTCTTAACTAATGAATCAATATCAAGTAAGGTTGATTTGAGTTTATTTTGGACTACCTGGAATAAAATTGAAACTAAGTTTATAGATAAGAAAAAAATAGATTATCAAAAAATGGTTTATGGCGCTATAAAGGGAATGGTCGCTTCACTTGAAGATCCTTATACTGTATTTTTAACTCCTGAGGAAAATAACCAATCTAAAAATGATCTTCAAGGAAAGCTCGAGGGAATTGGCGCTCAACTTGGATTAAAAGATAATAGAATTATTGTCATAGCTCCTTTAAAAAAATCACCTGCGGAAAAAGCAGGTATAAAAGCCGGTGATTTCATCACAAAAGTAGATGGCGCCTCAACTAAAGATCTATCATTGCCTCAAGCTGTTTTGAAGATAAGAGGACCAAAAGGAAGTCATGTAAAGATTACAATCGAACGAGATAATAAAGAAATGGTTATTGATATTGTAAGAGATCAAATTATTGTTAAATCAGTGGAAATGACAACAAAAAACAATTTGGCAATTGTAACAATCAATCAATTTGGTGAAAATACAAATAATGAATGGGACTCTGTTGTAAGTCAAATTGTCGATATGTGGAAAAATAAAAGTATAAATGGGCTTATTTTAGACTTAAGAGATAATCCCGGTGGTTACCTCGAAAGCTCTGTATATTTAGCTTCAGAATTTTTATCAAAAAATATGTTGATTGTTAAGCAAGAATCAACAACATATGAAAACAGAGACTATTATTCTGAAAAAGACGGGAAATTACGTGGTATTCCTTTAGCAATATTAATAAATAAAGGCTCGGCCTCTGCCTCAGAGATTATGGCCGGAGCACTACGCGATCATAACAAAGCAATCTTGATCGGAGAAAAAAGTTTTGGTAAAGGATCGGTTCAGGAAGCACTTGATTTAGATAAAGGAGCTGGGCTTCACGTCACAATTGCTAAATGGATTCTTCCAAACGGAGATTGGATAAACAGTAAAGGTATTACACCAAATATAAAGGTTGATTTAGTCATTAAAGAAGGAAATACTGTAACAGATGAGACAGATGCTCAACTTCAAAGAGCTATTCTCGAGCTCACAAAGTAGCCACGTTCCACCGGGGCGGTGGACACTGGACAAAACTTTAGAACATCATGAATAATATCTTTACGCATTAACTAAAACTATATTTTTTGTGCTATATAGTCTACAGACAAATATTCTTACTTATGTTTAAATTTTGTAATGTACAAAAAAACTAGTTTTATTTGTCAAGATTTATTACATATTTTTAACAGAAGTATATCTCATTTCAAAATATTTAATAATTCAGTTAATGCGCAAAGGTTTATTGAAATTTTAGACTATTACAACAATATTAAAATAGATATAAAATTCTCTCGTGCTATAAAATTAAAAAAATATTCGTATAGAAATATTCTTCTTCCAAAAATAAATTCAAAAATAAAAATTATTAGTTATTGTATTATGCCTGATCATTATCATTTATTAATAAAAGTTGTCGAGAATCACATTTTATCTAAATATATTAATGATGTTGAAAATAGCTTTACAAGATATTTTAATATCAAATTTAAACGAAAAGGACCGCTTTGGGAGACTGGGTTTAAAAAAGTTCAAATTTTAAATAATGAACAATTGTTACATGTCTCTCGTTACATCCACTTAAATCCAACAACATCTAATTTAATATCGAATCCTGAAGATTGGAAATTTTCTTCTTATAAGGACATTATTTCAAATAATTACTTTCTTAAAAATATTTTGACTGAATTATCAATAAAAGATTGTTTAAAATACAAAAAATTTGTTAATAATAACCTTAATTATCAAAAGAAATTAAAAATTATTAAAAAAATAGTGTTTGATTGAGCCTATTCCACCGGGGCGGTGGACACAAATGGCAAATATATTATGATATAATTACTTATATGAAAGTAGCAAAAAATATAACAATTCCACATCACCACCTGCTTTAAAGGCGGGAGTAATTTTTTTTGTATTGAAGCCCGCCAATTAGGCGGGATTTTTTGTAGGCGGATAAATAATTAAAAATTAGTATAATAAATAAATATGAATAATCAAAAAATAACACCACAGATTCTAAAAGGTTTTAGAGATTTTTTACCAATTGAAGCGTCAAAACGTCAATATGCAATAAACATTATAAGAAAAACCTTTGAGTCTTATGGTTTTGATCCAATTGAGACACCAGCTATTGAATATCTTGAGACTTTTACTGGTAATATCGGTGAAGACGAAAAATTATTTTATCAATTTGTTGATACTGGAGGGCGTAAGGTTGCTTTACGCTACGATCAGACCGTGCCAACCTGTCGTTTTATCGCCCAATATCAAGATAAAATTACTTTACCTTTTAAACGTTATCAAATTCAAACAGTCTGGAGAGCAGAAAAACCTCAAAAAGGACGATATCGAGAGTTTCTTCAATGTGATGCTGATATCTTTGGAGTAGAGAATCGTGAAGCTGATGGAGAAACAATTGCTCTTACTATCGATATTTTTAAAAATCTTGGCTTTAAAAAACCAATTGCCATAATCAATGATCGTGCTTTATACAAAAATATTCCCTATAAGGCAATTGTCGCTATTGATAAATTAGAAAAAATAGGCAAAGAGGGTGTGATTGCCGAAATGATTGGAAAAGGCTTTTCAAAAAAAGAAGCTGAAGAGTTATTTTCACAAGCGATAAATGCAAAACCGAATGAAGACTTAAAAAAAATCTTTAGTTTCCTTGATAATTATGGATTAAAAGATAACTATCAGTTTAAACCAACCTTGGCTCGCTCTTTTTCTTATTCAACTGGTACGATCTGGGAGATTGTGGTTCCAGACTTTTCAAGCGGCTCTCTGGCTGGATGTGAACGCTTTGATAGTTTAGTAAGCCGTTTTAGCAATCAAAATATACCAGCAGTTGGTTTTGCAATTGGTTTTGATCGTACCGTCCTTGCTATGGACGAACTTAAATTATTTCCAGAATTAAAAACCAATTCAAAAGTATTGGTCACAATATTTAATAATGATTTATTAGCAAGTTCTCAGAAAACTACTCAGTTTTTAAGAAAAAATAATATTAATACAGAACTTTATCCTGATTCTTTTGTAAAACTAGATAAACAACTTAAATATGCAAATAAAAAAGGCATACCATATGTTATTATCATAGGGCCTGAAGAAATCTCTAAAGAAAATTTTATTTTAAAAGACATGCAGACAGGCGATCAAAAAACACTTAATCAAAAAGAATTATTATTGTTTTTAAATAAGAAATAATTAATAAAAAAATAAGAAATCAATATCAAATAACAAATATTTAATATTTCTTATTTATTATTGAATTGATATTTATTATTAATTATTTAATATTCTATGTTAATAAATCCTAATATCGCTATCATTGAGTCCTTGCCAGGGGTGGGTGGTGATGAATCAAAGCTCTGGATGGAGGAGCTGCTTTCTTCTTATCTCCGTTTCGCTCAAAAAAAAGGGTTTAAATATTCTAATTTAGATGATCACTCAATCAAAATAAACGGTGAAGGTGCTTATAACTTATTTAAAAATGAAACCGGTGTTCACCGGGTTCAAAGAATTCCAAACACAGAAAGAAAGGGTCGCATTCACACCTCAACTTGCATCATTGTAGTTTTACCACAGATTATTCAATCAGATGTTCGTATAAACTACACAGATCTTGATTGGCAGTTTTATAGATCAGGAGGCCATGGTGGACAAAACGTCAATAAAGTATCAACAGCAGTCAGATTGACACATCGGCCAACTGGAATCGTCACGACTGCATCTCGTGAAAGGTACCAAGAGGCCAATCGAAAAATCGCTCTTGATTTATTACAAGCAAAGCTTTATCAACTTGAAGAGGAAAAGAAAAAAGGTTTGAGACATTCGTATGTTAAGGATGTTGGCATCGGGGATCGAGCTGAAAAAATCCGCACCTATAATTTTCCTCAAAATAGATTAACCGATCATCGCATCAATAAAAGTTATCATAACCTCGAAGATATCATCTCTGAAGGTAAATGGGATAAAGTCTTTCTTAATTTATGAAAAAGTCTTCTTTAAAATCGCTGCTTCACAATCGTGAATGGTTCTTACTACTTGTAGGTATGTTTATCTCACGAATCGGAACGTTTATGCAGTTTGTCGCTATTAACTGGCATATATATCAACTATCAAAATCTCCTCTTTCTTTGGGGATTCTTGGACTGAGTAAGTTTTTACCAATTTTATTATTTTCCCTTATTGCGGGTATTACTGCAGATGCACTCAGCCGAAAAAAAATAATATTTGTGACACAATTAATCGCTATTATTAATTCATTTTTATTAGCATACTTGACGCTTAATAACACAATAACAGCAAGTCTTATATATTTATTCGTTGCGATCGACTCTTTGTGTTATACCTTTGAAACACCAGCTCGTCAATCAATCACACCGACAATAGTTGAAAAAAAAGATCTTCCACTTGCTATTAATATTAATAATATTTTTTATAATCTAACAAACTTTATTGGTCCGGCATTAAGCGGACTTATCATTGCTTACTTTTCAATATCAACCGTATATTTTATAAATGGATTTAGTTTTATCTTTGTAATTATTGCTTTATTATTAATGAAACCCTTACCACACATCTTGGAAAAGCCTCAATTAAGTTTTAAAGGTATAAAGGAAGGATTAAAATTTGTATTTAGTAAGCCAATCATCTATGGTTCAATGTATATAGATTTTTTTGCGACTTTTTTTGCCTCGTCTTTAACATTGCTCCCTATATTTGCAGTTGACATATTAAAAGTTGGACCAAAAGAAATGGGTTTATTATACTCAGCCCCATCAATCGGTGCAGTTTTTGGCGGTTTAATATTTACATTTATCTCAAAATATAAAAAACGTGGGAGAATGCTTATTGCCTCGGTTGTCTTATATGGAGCTTTTATAAGCTTATTTGCCATTTCTAAAAGTTACTATCTATCTCTTATGCTACTTGCACTATCCGGATCAATGGATATGATCTCAGCCACTATTCGTAATCTGATAAGACACCTTTCTACCAATGATCATCTAAGAGGAAGAATGACATCAATAAATATGATTTTTTATACAGGTGGTCCACAGCTTGGTGAGGTTGAGGCGGGGATTGCTGCTTATTTTATGGGAACACCACAATCTGTCATGTTTGGAGGAATAATTACCATTATAATCACCCTAATTATCAGCCGTAAAATACCAGAAATCATCAATTATAAAGATGATGTTGATTAATAAAACATTTATCTGTTATAATAAACACCTATGAAAGTCAACATTCATCCACAATATTACAAGGACGCACAGGTTGTCTGCAGTTGTGGCAATACATTTACAACAGGTTCAACCAAGCAAACAATCTCTGTTGAGGTCTGTTATAAATGTCATCCTTTTTATACTGGAGAACATAAATTCTTAGATCGTAAAGGAAGAGTTGAGGCATTTAAGAAGAAACAAGATGTTGCAAAAGCTTATAAAGCATCAGGTATGGGTAAGAAAAATAAAAAAGATGACAAAGGAGAAAAACAAGTAAAAACTTTAAGAGAATTATTGGGTCAGGTATGATATAATTTATAAGTTCCTTAAGACCCTGGTCCCGCCAAAAATAGGCGAGGTTAAAAATTATTAAGCCAGGCGAAGTGTCCCGCGTTATGGCGGGAAGAAGGGAAAAAATATGGTCAATCAAAATAAAATAAATCAGGTTTCCTCACTTTCTCAATCGTTAAATAAAACAAATAACTTCTTCTTAATTAAGATTGAAAAAAGCACTCATCAGAGTCTTGAAAACTTAAGAAAAGAATTAAGAAAAAATAATGCCACTGTAAAAGTAATTAAAAATACTTTTTTCGAAAAAGCTATTAATCAATTATCTTCGACAAAAAAAGCATATTTTGAGTTAAGAGAAAAGTTTTTCCCATTAAAAGAACAAACTGCTTTAGTCTCACTTAGTGATTCTTGGGATGAGGGACTAAAGACTTTTTACCAATATGCTCAGAAAGAAAAGATTTTAGGATTTAAATTTGGACTTATCGACAATGTCCCTTATTCAGAAGTCGACATGGTCAAGCTCGCCAATCTTCCAAGTCGTGGAGAATTAATTGCAAAAATTATTGGTAGTATGAAAAGCCCGATGAGTAAATTCATCTATACATTGAAATACAATACAAATAAATTCGTATATATTTTACAAACAAAGTCAAAGGAGGTGAAATCATAAATGTCAGATATAAAATTGAATGAAAAACTTCAAAAAATAGCTACAGAAATCGAAGCCTTAACAGTCGTTGAGATGGCAGATTTAGCTAAATTTTTAGAAGAAAAATTTGGTGTTTCCGCTATGACAGTTGCCGCAGCTCCTCAAACAGCAGCCGCACCAGCAGCTCCAACTGAAGAAAAAACATCTTTTACAGTAGTATTGTCAGCATCAGGTGACAATAAACTAGGTGTTATTAAAGCAGTCCGCGAAATTTTACCTAATTTAGGTTTAATGGATGCTAAAAAATTAGTCGAATCAGCTCCAAAAGATCTTTTAGTCGATGTTAAAAAAGATCAAGCTGAAGAAGCTAAAAAGAAAATAGAAGCAGCCGGCGGTAAAGTAGAGCTCAAATAATTTTCTTATAAAATGTCTAAATTTTAAAGGAAGAAAATGTTTGAGCTCGTTTCATCCCTTGAAAAATAATTTAGGGAATTGAGAGAGTAAAGCCAGCTTTTCTTCCTGAATAAATTTCGGCATAAAAGGCTTAATTTAGCTTTGATTTCTGATCAAATAAAGAGTAAAATCTTATATGGTAAAAAACTCAAAAAAATCTGATTATGGTGCAGAATCTATCGTCGTTTTGGAGGGTTTGGAACCTGTTAGAAAAAGACCAGCCATGTATATCGGCACCACTTCGCAATACGGTATCAATCACTGCTTAAACGAAATTATCGACAACTCAATAGATGAAGCTCTTGCCGGATACTGCAATAATATTCAAATAAATATTGAGGACAACAATTATCTTACTGTCTTTGATGATGGACGAGGTATCCCTGTTGATAAAGTACCAAAATATAAAGTTTCAGCTCTTGAGCTTGTCATGACTAAGCTCCATGCCGGAGGAAAGTTTAATGCTGGTGCTTATAAAATCTCAGGAGGTCTTCATGGAGTTGGCGCCTCAGTAGTAAATGCTTTATCAAGTCATTATGTTGTTGAGGTGGCTCGAGACGGAAAATTATATCGTCAAGAATATAAAAAAGGTACACCAATTGCTCCAGTTAAAGAAGTTAAAAGTTCGATACTTGGCTTTAAGTATAAAAACGGAACAGCTGCTTCATTTTTAGCTGATCCTGAGATCTTTAAAGAAACAATAGAGATAAACTACAACATATTTAAAAAACAGGTTAAGGAAAGAGCCTATTTAATTAACAATGTCTATTTCAGAATTTATAATAAAAAAACAGGTGATAAGTTTGCTTATTTTTTTGATGGAGGAATAATCTCATTAATTCGAGATTTAAATCGTGGTAAAAAAGTATTACATGAACCAATCCATATAAAAAAACAGGTTGATGATAAAGAGGTTGAGGTCGCTATTCAATACAACGACTCAATTAACGAAAATATTTCTTCATTTGTAAATGTCATTAACACTCATGAGGGTGGAACACATTTAACAGGTTTTAAAACAGCCATAACAAGAGTCATAAATAACTACGCCAAAAAAGAATTTGGCGCCAAAAACGGTGACGACTCCTTTACTGGTGAGGATGTCAAAGAAGGACTTACTGCCATTGTTTATGTAAAGATGCCTTCATCTAATCTTCAGTTTGAAGGTCAGACAAAGACAAAACTAGGCAACTCTGAGGTCCAGACAATCGTCCAACAGACAGTAGGCGATGCGCTTGAGACATACTTTGAAGAAAATCCAAAAGTTGCCCGTGAGATTTTAGGAAAAATATTTTTAGCACAAAAAGCCAGATTAGCAGCAAAGGCGGCTAAAGAGGCAGTGTTACGAAAAGGAGCTCTTGAAGGCGCCTCACTTCCTGGAAAGTTGGCATACTGCCAAGAAAAAGATCCTGTTTTATCCGAGCTTTTTATGGTTGAGGGTAATTCAGCAGGAGGTACTGCTAAACAAGGTAGAAACAGAAAAAATCAGGCAATCTTACCACTTCGAGGTAAGGTCTTAAATACAGAGCGAGCTTATCTTGACAAAGTACTTGCTTTTAAAGAGCTTAAAGATCTTGTCATTGCCCTTGGCATGGGAATCGGAGAAAACATCGATTATGCAAAGCTTCGATATCATAAAATCGTCATCATGACCGATGCTGATGTCGATGGAGAACATATTCGCACGCTTTTATTAACCTTTTTTTATCGACATCTTCCTGACATTATTCAAAAAGGTCATCTCTATATTGCCCAGCCACCTCTTTTTAAGATTCAAACTGGCAAAAATATAAAATATGCTTATTCAGAAGATGAAAAGGAAAAAATTGTTTCTTTACTCACCTCAAAAGAAAACGCGACTCTACCAAATATTCAAAGATACAAAGGTTTGGGAGAGATGAATCCTGAACAGCTTTGGGAAACAACTATGAACCCAGAAAACCGAGTATTAAAACAGGTACAAGCAACAGATGCTCAAGATGCAGACTATGTATTTTCAATGTTAATGGGCGATGAAGTCCCACCAAGAAAAAAATTTATTGTTACACATGCGAAGATGGCTAAACTAGACTTATGATGTTAGCCATCAAAGTCTCGACGTATGGCGGACGAAGATGGCTAAGTTAGATCTATGACAAAATAACCATCGAAGTCTCGCCGCTATATAAGTTTGGATTAGGCGGACGAAGATGGCTAAACTAGATTTATAAATTTTTATAAATTTTCCAAAATATGTTTACAAATTTTTTAAACTCAACCAGTCCTGCAATCATTGCGAGTCTCTTATCAATTGCCTATGGTATCTTTTTAACTGCTAAAATTCTTAAAAATCCAAAAGGTGACAAAAAAATGAATTCAATTTCAGATGCTATTGCTGAAGGCGCTAATGCCTATATGAAACGTCAATATACAGTTGTTTCTTATATCGGAATACTCATGTTTGTGGCTTTATATCTTTTGTTTGGGGCTTTAACCGCAATTGGATTTGCCATTGGAGCTATTTTTTCTGCTATCGCTGGAGTCGTTGGTATGTCAATCGCTGTTAAAAGCAATATTCGTACAGCTGAGGCGGCCAAAAGCGGTTTAGCTAAGGCTTTTTCTTTAGCTTTTTCAGGTGGAGCAGTCACTGGCTTTATGGTCGCAGGCCTTGCACTTCTTGCTGTCTCAGGTTTTTATTTAATCTTAACAACCTTTAGTAAAGACGGAAGTCTACAACCTTTAATTGGTTTAGGTTTTGGTAGCTCGCTCATCTCAGTCTTTGCTCGACTTGGTGGAGGAATATTTACAAAATCTGCCGATGTCGGAACTGATATGGTTGGTAAAATTGAAAAAAATATTCCTGAAGACGATCCTCGTAATCCAGGCGTTATCGCTGATTTAGTCGGTGATAATGTCGGTGACGATGCCGGTATGGCTGCTGATCTTTTTGAAACATATTTAGTGACAGCAATTGCCGCTATCATCTTAGGTAAACTTACATTCCCTGATAATCAAGCAATTATTTTTTACCCATTATTGCTTGGAACGATCTCAATATTTGGAAGCATTATCGGATCTTTCTTTGTAAAACTATCTGGAAAAAAAGTCATGATGGCTCTTTACCAAGGTCTTATGGTAAGCGCCGTCTTCTCTTTGATTGGTTTTTATTTTGTCACAATGTTTATGTTTCCTGATAAAATCAACTTTTTCTACACATCAATTATCGGTGTTGTCTTAACAGTTGTATTAGTAGCAATCACAGAATTTTATTCATCAAAGAATTTTTCACCTGTTCAAAATTTAGCACAAGCCTCAACCACAGGTCACGGAACAAATGTTATTGCTGGCTTAGCTTTATCGATGAAATCAACCCTTGCTCCTATTATCATCATTTCATTATCGACTCTTGCTGCTTATTATTTTGCCGGTCTTTATGGAATTGCAATTGCGGCAATGAGCATGTTATCTCTTACCGGTATCATCGTCTCAATCGATGCCTTTGGCCCGATCACAGATAATGCAGGAGGTATTGCTGAGATGAGTGGACTTGATTCAAAGATAAGAAAGGTGACTGATGCCCTTGACGCAGTCGGTAATACAACTAAGGCAATTACAAAAGCATATGCGATCGGATCTGCAGCCTTAGCGGCTCTTGTTCTTTTTACAAGCTATACTCAAGAATTAGGAAAAGCAATTATCTTTTCACTAGCTGATCCATATGTCGTTGTCGGATTATTCATAGGTGGCGCACTTCCTTATATCTTTGGCGCTCTAGCAATGGAGGCTGTTGGTAAAGCCAGTATTGCGCTTGTAAACGAAGTCCGTCGACAGTTTAAAGAGATTAAAGGAATTATAGAAGGTAGGGCAAAACCAGAATATGGTAAAGCCGTTGATATCGTTGCTCGTTCTGCTATAAAACAGATGATAGTACCAACTCTTATTCCTGTTGCAACACCTATCTTTGTCGGACTTTTATTTGGATCAAAAGCTCTAGGTGGTTTACTTTTAGGAAGTATTATCACCGGACTATTTGTCGCTATCTCAATGACAACAGGTGGTGCAGCATGGGATAATGCTAAAAAATATATTGAAGAGGGAAAATATGGTGGTAAAGGTAGTTTTGCCCATCAGGCAGCAGTCACCGGTGATACAGTCGGTGATCCTTATAAAGACACAGCAGGACCTGCCATTAATCCTATGATAAAAGTATTAAATATTGTTGCCTTATTATTAGCACCGTTTTTAGTATAAAATTAATGTTTTACCTATGACAGACAGCATCACAACAACAGAGATTACACAAGAGATGAAGCGATCATATCTTGATTACGCGATGAGCGTCATTGTTTCTCGTGCGCTTCCTGATGTTCGTGATGGTTTAAAACCTGTTCATCGACGTATTTTATATGCGATGTATAAGATGGGTCTGTCACATGGAGCTCGATTTTCTAAATCAGCCAAAGTCGTCGGAGAGGTATTAGGTAAATATCATCCTCATGGTGACTCATCGGTCTATGAAGCTCTGGCTCGTCTTGCTCAGGATTTTTCCATGAGATATCCACTCATTAAGGGTCAGGGAAATTTTGGATCTGTCGATGGAGATCCACCTGCTGCCATGCGTTACACTGAAGTAAAGCTCGCAAAGATATCAGATGAGATGATTGCAGATATTGAAAAAGAAACCGTCGCATATGTTGACAATTTTGATAGCACTCTAAAAGAACCGGTTTTCCTACCAACAAAACTACCAAACCTTTTACTTATGGGAGCTGAGGGAATTGCAGTCGGTATGGCCACTAAAATACCTCCTCATAATCTAAGCGAGCTTATCGATGCGATTATTCATCTACTCGAAAAGGCAAAGTTTCCAAAACCAGTCTATCCATTAACTCATGAACAGTTAAACAATCTTACCTTTGAAGCTCCTGTTGAAGAACTTTTAGAATTTGTAAAAGGTCCAGATTTCCCAACAGCTGGTATTATCTATGGCGCCAATGATCTAAAACAGGTCTATATGACAGGCCGAGGATCTTTGATGGTACGGGCCAAGATCGATGACGAAGATATGGGTAAAGGAAAAACAGCTATCATCGTCAAAGAGCTTCCTTATCAAGTAAATAAAGCCAATCTCGTCGAAAAAATTGCCCGTCTTGTCAATGATAAAAAAATTGTCGGCATCTCAGATTTAAGAGATGAATCTGATCGAGAAGGAATAAGAGTAGTAATCGAACTAAAACGTGATGCATCTTATAAAAAAGTTTTAAACAATCTTTTTAAATTTACAGAACTTCAGACATCATTTCCTGTCAATATTGTCTGCCTTGTTGATGGTGTACCACAGACTCTATCATTAAAATCAATTCTAGAAATCTACATAAGACACAGGGTTGAGGTCATCACCAAACGAAGTGAATATGAATTAATTCAAGCTAAAGCTCGTGCTCATATATTAGAAGGATATCTTATTGCCCTAAAAAATATTGATGAAGTCGTTGAGATAATTAAAAAATCTAAAGATGAAGCAACTGCAAAACTTGCCCTTATGAAAAAGTTTGGTCTTTCTGCAATTCAATCACAGGCAATACTTGACATGCAGTTAAAAAAATTAACCGGTCTTGAAAAAGCTAAGATTGAAGATGAACTTGCCATGCTTAAGGAAACTATTGAATACTTGGAATCATTATTAAAAAATGTTTTCAAAATTCTTAAGGTCATTAAGGAAGAGCTTCTTTATCTAAAACAAAAATATGGAGATGAAAGAAAAACACAGATAATAAAATCTAAGCCAGGTGAGATTACTGATGAGCAGTTAATCGAAAACAAAGAGGTTATCGTCGTTTTAACTAAAGAAGGATATATTAAACAGGTTGCTCGTGAGACCTTCCGTATTCAAAATCGAGGTGGAAAAGGTGTTGTCGGTATGGAGACAAAAGATACTGATAATATCTATTACATCACAACCGCAATGACACATGATCACATGTTATTTTTCAGTAATCAAGGTCGCGTATTCCAAACCAGAGTTTGGGACGTACCGGTTGGTTCACGTATATCAAAAGGTAAAGCAGTCATCAATTTAGTACCTCTAAAACCCGATGAAAAAATTACCTCAATTTTATCGTATAACAATGATACGCTTGATAAGGCCGACAAAATGTTTGTCGTCATGTCAACAAAGTTTGGTACAGTGAAAAAAACTCCATTTAAAGACTACGCTAATATTAGAACCAATGGAATTATCGCTATTCGTCTTGAGAAAAATGATGAACTTCTTTGGGTAAAGCTTACTGATGGAAAAGAAAATGTAATCTTGGTCTCTAGAAATGGAAAAGGAATTGTCTTTAAAGAAAAAGAAATCAGACCGACTGGCCGAGCTTCAATCGGAGTTA
>Ga0172371_10006532_pt1 | contig 16951 bp, 17 predicted proteins | sample Lak12m_FD_114543 | JGI IMG/M metagenome (GOLD analysis project Ga0172371, IMG submission 114543) | Freshwater microbial communities from Kabuno Bay, South-Kivu, Congo - kab_022012_12m | ecosystem: Environmental > Aquatic > Freshwater > Lake | place: Democratic Republic of the Congo: South-Kivu...
CGAATGCTACGGTGCGCAAATATGGCGCGAATAGAAGGGCGGTTTCGAACCGAGAGAGGCAGCAATGAAGATAAAAACAATTTATGATCCAGGAGGTTGCGTTTCGCTATCATAGAAGGGGACCCACTTGTGGGGGGAACCGCCCGAACTGGTTCCCGGGGGGCCGGGGAGCAAGAGGCGTTACTCCGGTCTGCTGCGAGAGAGTTGTTCCGGAATCAGGAAAAGAAAAAAGGGACGGAGGCGAACCTCCGTCCCTTGCGATTCCTAACCGATCTTGAGCGGATCAGCCCTTGAGGATCTTCTCCACTTCGTCCTTGTCGACGTCGAGGATGTAGGGAATGCCGCTGATGTCGGACGCTTCCTTGGTCAGGGAGGCGATGTCGTCCCGGGTGATGTAGGACAGGCCGAACTTGCGGTTTCCGGCCATCAGCTGCCGCAGTCCCTGACTCAACCGGGCGAAGTAGCTGTAGACGCCCATCGCCCCGGGGGGCAGGTCGGCGTAGCGCTTGCCGAACCGACGCTTGAGCTCGGGAGCCGTGACGAAAATCTCATCCACCGAGCTGCCGAACCGTTCGACGTAGACCGGGATCTGCCCTTCGGCCACCCGCTTGCCGATGGTCTTGCCGACCATGGCCGCGGCGACGACGCTGCGGGCCATGCCCACGGCCTTGACGTACGGAGCGCCCAGAGACAGGGCCTTGAAGATCTGGTCCTCGAAGGTGACGCAGCCGGCGAAACAGATGTCGGGTACGTACTCGCCCTTCTTGTCCAGCTTCTTGGCGAACTGGTGGGTCAGGCTCCAGAGCTCGACGCTCGGCACGCCCCATTCGTTCATCATCCGCCAGGGGCTCATGCCCGTTCCGCCGCCGGCCCCGTCCACGGTCAGAAGATCGAGCTTGGCTTTGGAGGCGTACTTGACCGCCCGGGCCAGGTCGACCGGACGGTAGGCGCCGGTCTTGAGGAAGACGCGCTTGGCTCCGGCCTTGCGCAGCTCCTCGACCCGCTTCATGAATGTCTCCTCCTCGACCATGCCCATCCGGGAGTGGCGTTCGAATTCCTTGAAGCTGCCTTTTTCGAAGGCGGCGATGATGTTGGGATCCTCGGGATCGGGCAGGACGATGTACCCGCGGCGCTTGAGCTCCTGGGCCTTCTTCAGGTTTTTGATCTTGACCTCGCCGCCGATGTCCTTGGCTCCCTGGCCCCACTTGAGCTCGACGGTCTCGACGCCCAGCTTCTGGATGGCGTACTCCTGGGTTCCGAGCCGGGAGTCCTCGATGTTGGCCTGGACGACGACGTCGCCGTAGCCGTCCGACCAGTCCTGGAAGCTCCGGACGCGCATTTCCATGTCCGGAGACCGGACGACCTTTCCGTTCTTGAATTCGGATTCCTCGTCCATTCCGCAGACGTTTTCGCCGACGGTCAGGATCGCCCCGCTGATGGCCGCCCCGATGGCGATCCCGGCCCAGTTGTTCTTGGCCACGTTGGTCGAGCCCATGCCGGGGACGATGAAGGGCAGCTTGAGCTTGATGTCCTTGTTCCGGCCGATGGTCGTCTCGGTCGAGACCTTCTCGAACGTCGCCTTGTCGGAGTCGGCCTCGCAGCCGTAGGCCCCGGCCGCCGTCCCCATGATCGAGAAGTGGGACAGGTCGAACGGGTATTCCTTTTCCGCTCCGGCGGTGATGATCCCGAACGGCTGGGGATAGAGGACCTCGGTCGCCCGGTAGGCGGACTTGCCGATTTCGCACATCCCGATGCAGCCGTCCACGCACGTGACGCACATACCGCTGGTGGGGCTGATCGACCCTTCCGTCCGGTTTTTGGTCAGCGTCGCCGCGCTTCGATTGATTTTTGTGAAGGACATGGTCGGTTACCTCCTTTAGGTAATGTCCGTCAACGCTTCTTATCTTGGACGCAAGTCCCGCAGCGGCCCGCGTCATACATCCAGCAATTCAATTCGTCGTATTCTTCTAGGCAGGTGGGGGTCATCTGCAGGCAGGCGTTGCAGATGTCGGTGTCGGCGTTCGGTCCGGCGCACCGGGCCGAGCAGGCGGGGCAAATATACATGCAGGCGCCGCACAGCCGGCAGACCTCCGAGCGGATGTCGAAGGGCGTCCCGATTTTGCGCTTGAAGCCGCGGTTCTGGAATCCGATGGCCCGGGCGTCCATCTGCTCGGCGCACATCCGGATGCAGAGGCCGCAATAGACGCACTCCTCGTTGCGGGGCGGAAAGCGCTGCTGGGTGACGCCGAACTTGGAGGCCAGGTCCTGGAGGGTCTTGGACATGGGAGCCGTCGAAAGCATGAGCTCGATCATCATCTTGCGGGCGTCGATCACCCGTTTGGTGTCCGTCCGGACGAACAGGCCGTTTTCGACCGGGTACGTGCAGGACGAGACGAGGCGGGATTTCGGCGGTTGGCCGATCTCGACGAGGCAAAGACGGCACCCGCCCCACGGCGAGAGACCCTCGTCATGGCACAGGGTGGGGATCTCCAAACCGTAGAAGCGGGCCGTTTCCAGGATGGTCCAGTGCTCCTCCGCCTGGACTTCCAATCCGTTCATGATGAAGGTAATCATGAGGCCTCCTTAATCGCCTTGATGGCCGCCTTGCCGTCCTCGGTCTCCAGGTCGCAGCGGAGGCAGCGGCGGGCTTCCTGGACGGCGGCTTTTTCGTTCAGGCCCAGATCCACTTCGCGGAAGTTGTTCGCCCGGTCCTTGGTCGAGAGGCGGTTGCTCTTCGGCCGCCGGGCTTTCTGGATTTCCTCATCGGTCAGGACGGGCGGCGGGATGTAGAGCGTCGGCCGGGTCAGCTTGTAGTCGGGCTTGAGGCTCTTGCCCTCGACGTACTTGGCGATCATCTCGGCCGCTTTCTTGCCCGCGGCCATGGCATCCACGACCATGTTGGGGCCGGTCACGGCGTCGCCGCCGGCGAAGACGCCGGCCCGCGTGGTCATGGCCGTTTCCTCGTCGATGACGATGTTTTCCCCGTGGCGGTTGATTTCGTCGCCTTCCCCGATGTAGGAAGTGTCGGGGCGCTCGCTGATGGCCAGGATCAAGGTGTCGAGCTTGTGAATGAAATTCGAGCCCTCGATCGGAACCGGTTTGGGCCGGCCGCTGGAATCCGCCTCGCCGAGCTTCATCTTGACGCACTCGATCTCGACGGCCTTTCCATAGCTCATCAGGACCTTGACCGGGGCGACGAGGAAGCGGATATCCACGCCTTCCTCGATGGCCGCCTCGACGTCCTCGGCGATGGCCGGCATCTCGGCTTTCGTCCGGCGGTAAAAGATGGTCACTTCCTCGCATTCGGGGTCGCGGAGAGCCACCCGGGCGGCGTCGATGGCGGAGTTGCCGCCGCCGACGACGACCACCCGCTTGCCGATCGGGACCTTTTTCCCCATGTTGATCTGGCGGAGATATTCCAGGGAGTGGAGGACGCCCTCGGCGTCTTCGCCGGGGATGCCCATTTTCAGGGACTTGCCCGCTCCGGTCGCGCAGTAAACGGCCTTGTAGCCGGACTTGAACAAACCGTCGATGGTGATGTCCCGGCCGAGGGTCTTGTTGAGGCGGATGTCCACCCCGGCGTTCTTGATGTTCTCGATTTCCTTCTGGACGAGAGGTCCGGGGAGGCGATGATCGGGGATCCCGACGGCCAGCATGCCGCCGGGGACCGACAGGGCCTCGAAAATCGTCGGCCGGAAGCCCTTCTGAGCCAGGAAATACCCGGCCGTCAAGCCGGCCGGGCCCGCGCCGATGATGGCGATCTTCTCCCGGCTCTGCTCGACTTTTTTCGGGACGTAGCGGATCCCGTTGCGGTCCGCCCAGTCCGTGACGAAGCGTTTGAGGCTCCGGATGGAAATGGGCTCGCCGGTTTCGCCGGCCCGGCAGGCCAGTTCGCAGGGGTGATGGCAAACCCGGGCGCAGACCGACGGCAGAGGATTGTCCTTCATGATGACCTTGTAGGCCTCTTCGTATTTCCCCGAGGCGATCAAGGCGATGTAGGTCGAAGCCTCCTGGCCGATCGGGCAGACATAATGGCAGGGAGACGAGACGATCTCCTTGCAGACCTGGGCCGGGCATTTCTTCCGCCGGATGTGCTGGCGGTACTCATCCTTGAAATAACGGAGGGTGGAAAGGACTGGATTGGCGGCCGTCTGGCCCAGGGCGCACATCGAGGCGTCCGTGCAGGCCGCGGCCAGGTCTTCCAGGATTCCGATATCCTCCTCCCGGCCCTTGCCCTCGGTGATCCGGGTGACGATCTCCCACATCCGCTGGGTCCCCTCGCGGCAGGAGACGCACTTGCCGCAGGACTCGTCGCGGAGGAAGTTGAGGAAGTATTTGGCCAGGTCGACCATGCACGTCTTCTCGTCCATGACGATCATGCCGCCCGAGCCCATGATCGAGCCGGCGGCGGCCAGGCCTTCATAATCGATCGGCAGGTCGAGCTTGCTGGCCGGGAGGCAGCCGCCGGACGGTCCGCCCGTCTGGACAGCCTTGAACTTCCTTCCTCCGGGGATGCCGCCTCCGATGCCGTAGACGATGTCGCGGAGGGTGATGCCCATCGGGACTTCGACCAGCCCGGTGTTGTTGATTTTGCCGACCAGGGAGAAGATCTTCGTCCCTTTGCTGGTCTTGGTCCCCAAGGCGGAGAACCATTCGGCTCCGCGGCGGATGATGTTCGGCACCGTGGCCCACGTTTCGACGTTGTTGATGACCGTCGGGTTTCCCCAGAGGCCCTTCTGGGCGGGGTAGGGAGGCCGCTGCCTGGGCATGGCGATCCGGCCTTCCACGGAGGCCAGGAGCGCCGTCTCTTCTCCGGAGACGAAAGCCCCCGCGCCCTGGACGACTTCAAGATCGAAATCGAATCCCGTGCCGAGGATGTCTTTTCCCAGCAGCCCGCGCTCCCGGGCCTGCTTGATCGCGATGTCCATGCGCTTCAAAGCCAGGGGGTATTCGCGGCGGATGTAGATGAAGCCTTTTTCCGCGCCGACGGCCTTGGCCCCGATGATCATCCCTTCCAGGACGCCGTGGGGATCGGCTTCGAGGACGGACCGGTCCATGAACGCGCCCGGATCGCCTTCGTCGCCGTTGCAGACCAGGTACTTGGGCGAGCCTTTGGCCTGGCGGCAGGCCAGCCACTTTCTCCCGGTGGGAAAGCCCGCGCCGCCGCGCCCGCGGAGCCCGGCGGCCGTGATTTCCTCGATAATGGCTTCGGGGGTCATGGCGCTGAGGGCCTTGCCCAGGGCTTCGTAGCCGTCGAAGGCGATGTATTCCTCGATCTTCTCCGGATCGATCCGGCCGCGGTTGCGGAGGACGATCAACCGCTGGTGCTTGAAGAACTCGATGTCCTTCATCTTGGGCACCGGCTGTTTGTCGGCGGGCGGGACATACATGAATTTTTTGACCGGCCGGCCTTTGAGGATGTGCTCCTCGACGAGATACGGGATGTCCTTGACCTTGAGCTGCTGATAGAAGATCCCGTCGGGATGGACCATGAGGATCGGTCCCCGTTCGCAGAATCCGTTGCAGCCCGTGGCGATGATCAGGACTTCTTCGTCAAGCTTCCGCTTTTTGATCTCCTTTTCCAGGGCTTCCTTGACCTTGAACGAATCGCAGGAGACGCACCCCGTCCCGGCGCATACAAGCAAATGAGTCCGATATTGTTTCAAGGGCACCTCTCAATACAGCGTTTCGCTGCCGACGGCCAGAGCGTATTCGTTGACGATATGATGATTGAGGACGTGGTCGACCAGGACCCTGCGGATTTTCTGGGCGTCCAGGTCGACATATTTGACCGGAGGCTTGCCGGCGATCTCGACCGTGGCCATGGGTTCCCGGCTGCACAACCCGGCGCAGCCCGAGGTCGTGACGACGACGTCCTTGATTTTCCGTTTCCGCATCTCGTCGAGCAGGGCGTCCATGACCTCCCGGGCGCCGGCGGCGATCCCGCACGTGCCCATGTGGACCGTCACTTTGGCCCGGCCCTGGCCTTCCCGGATCGTCAGGAGGGCCCGGGTCGCGTCGCGGATCGCGGCCAGATCCTGGATGGTGAGCTTTTTCCCCGGAGCCGGAACGGCCGCCGCTTTGGGCGCCGGGGCTTTCTTCGGAACCGGCTTTTTGACCGCTTTCTTGGGGAGGGATTTCTTTTTGATCGGGGCCTTCTTCTTGGCGGGACCTTTTTTCATGGCCATCGGAACTCCTTTCGCTTTCGAATTCCGTTCGTTCGGCGGCCGCGGCCGGTCAGGACGCCGAAGCCTCTTCCATCTTGGCCGCGGCTTTTCCGGGCTTCAGGTATTTCTTCAGAATCGTGTTGACCTTGCGGACGGTGGTGTGGCCGAAATACTGCCCGTCCACGGTGACCACGGGCCCGATGGCGCAGCAGCCGAGGCAGGCCACGGTTTCGAGGGTGAATTGCTTGTCCCCGGTCGTTTCACCCGCCTGGACGTCCAGCTGCCGCTCGAATTCCTCCAGGATCCTGGCCCCGCCGCGGACGTGGCAGGCCGTCCCCTGGCATACCTGGATCATATGTTTGCCGCGGGGCTTGAGGCTGAAGGCGCGGTAGAAGGTGGCGACGCCGATGATGTCGCACAAGGGCATGTCCAGGGCCTTGGCGACGTGGCGGAGGGATTCGGGCGGGAGATAGTTGAACTCCTCCTGGATGTCCAGGAGGGCCGCGATCAGGTTTTTGCGGAGACCATGGTGTTTGTCGATGACGGATTGGACTCTCTGTTCGTCGGTCAAGCGCGTTCCTCCATTGTCCGGAAATTGGCGGACCGCTCCGCGGATCCGCCTTCGGGATGGGAAGCCGGTTTGCGGCGATGCCGGGCGGAAGGGATGACAAAAAATAGAATCTGCTTTTCGACCGTGTCGGGGCCTCTTCCCCTTTCGGGACTTGCCATCGACTGGACGATCGACCGTCTTTTCTGCATAAAATATAAGTCCGATTTATAACAAAATGAATTTGGACTTGTCAAGGCCGTTTTCAGGACCGTCCGAGGCGCTTCAATCCCGCGCGGAGATCGCGGGTGATCGAGCCGATGAGTTCCGGTCCGATCCCGGCCGTCGCCGGCGAGGGTTTGAGACGGCGGGCGCTGTTGTACCGGAAGACGAGGCCGTTGCGCCGGTGGCAATACGAGAATCCGACGTCCGGATGGCCGAAAATGAGGGTCGAAAGCGTCGCCGCCATGCGGGTCAGCGGAGGCCTGTCGACATGACGAAACCGGAATCGGGCCGCGATTTTCGTGCCGCGTCCGGGCGCGCTCCTGATCGACAGACGGCCGCCCGATTGCTCCGCGGCCTGGGCCAGGAGGGGAAGACCGAGGCCGGTCGCTTTGCCTTTCGTTGAAAAGAAGGGATCGAGGGCCCGGCGGAGCGTCCGGCGGGACATCCCCCGTCCGTTGTCCCGGACGAGGATGGTCAGGACGTCGCGTCCTTCGTTCTCATTGATGAAAATCGCCACCCGCGTCGCTCCGGCGGCGACCGCGTTCTCGGCGATGTCGAGGACGTGGAGCGAAAGGTCTTCCATCATGTCCGGAAAACCTTTCTTCCCCTCGATCCGGTCAGGGCCAGGCGGATCTCGTCCCAGGTTCTGGCCGCCAGGCTGAACTCCGTCCAGGCCCGGCCGATTTCCTCGGGCCGATGGGCGTCGGAAAAACGGACCAGGGGAAGGGACGCTTCGGAGGCGAAGGCCCGCCGGGCGCGGCGCAGGCTCATCAGCGGCGAGACTTCCAGGGCGTCGAGGGCGAGCCCCGGAGGGATGAACCCCAATTGCGAAACCAGGCCGAACGCTTCGCGGTCGACGTGCGAGGCGATGGCCAGGCCCCCGTGGCGATGGACGAGCTCGACGATCTCGAAGACGCTGAGACCCGCGGCCGCCATGAGAAAATGGGAGCTGAAACCGGTGACCTGGTCGTTTTCGTCGACGATCACCTGGTCCTTGAGATACGGATCATTTTCCATCGGGGCCGGGAGCTTGCGGAAGATTTCGTCTTGAACGGGTGAAAGAGCTTCCATGGTTTCAAACAGGCCCAGGACGTGGACTTCCTCTTCGGACGTCAGCTCCATGCCCGGAAAGACGACGAGCCCCGTTCCCCGGGCCGCCCGGAGCACGGCGGCGGCGTTTTCCGCCGTGTTGTGATCGGTGACGGCGACGATCTCCAATCCCTCCTCGAGGGCCCGCTCCACGATTTTCCGGGGATAGATGGAAAGCTCCCCGCAAGGCGAAAGGCAGGAATGAATGTGGAGGTCGGCCCGGACGCGCCGGAGCTCCATTATTATTCTTTGACCCCCTCGCCGAAAAGCCGGCCGGCGAACTCGTAAGCGCTGAGCGGAGTGCCGAGAATTGGCATGTGTTCCTTTTCCGCCCGGGACACGGTTTCGGCCGCCGGTTCGCGCCCGTTGGCCAGGATGATCGCCGCCATTTCCTTGAGTACGGCGACGGCGACGATGTTCGGATGAACCTGGATCGTGATCCAGATCTGGTCTTTCTGGCCGTGGGCGATCACGTCGCTGAGGAGGTCGCCGGCGTAACCGCCGGCGATCGCCCGGTCCGATTCCGGCCGTCCCGAAAAAACCTTGAGATCAAACCGCTTGGTCAGCTCAGCCAGGTTCATTTCCCCTCCTTGCTCATGAACGGACAGTCGGCGAGGACCGCTTCGCCGCGAACGATGTCGTCGGCGAGGGTTCGGCAGTCGGGAGCGCCGCAGGCCCCGCAATCCTTTTGCGGCAATCGTTTGTTGAGGTCGTTTCTTCGATTGGCCTTCTGGATGGCCTGCCCGGGATCGGCATCCAGGGGAGGCATTTCCAGCGGTTTGACCGGATGCTGGAAGGACAGGAAGTCCTTGTGGAAGAGGAGGTTGATGTCCGCGTTGTCGACCACGGTCCGGTCTCCCAGCGCGCTGACCAGGCCCAGGATCCGGCTCTTGGCCAGAAAGCGGTTTTCGACGACCAGCGGACCGCCGACGCATCCGTCGGGACAGACCATGCACTCCAGCAAATCCAGGTCCTTCAAGAGGCCGATCTCGGCCTGATTCAGAATCCGGATGGTGTCCTGAATTCCGGAGACGGCGATGGTCCGGTGGTTTTTCAAGGACCGGGTTTCCCCTCCCGAGAGGGCCGTGCCGATTCCGATGCCGCTGAGGAGGGTCTCCGGAAAGAGATGCCTCAGGATCGCCTCATCCTCGTTCCGCCGGAGGACCTGGCAGATGGGTTTGTAAATGTCCCGGATGGAAATGGCCCCGTCCAGGTAGGATTTTTCGAGCGAGGCCGGGAAGTTGATGGAAACCATTTTGGCCGGGCAGGGAGTGATATGGATGATGCCGATATCGGTCGGAGGGATCTTGAGAACGCGGGAGAGATTGGCTCGCAGGATCTTGGCCGCGATTTCCCGCGGCGGCTCGATGGGGACGATGTGCTCGCAAAGGGAGGGGAAACGCCTCTGGATCAGGCGGACGACCACCGGGCAGGTCGAGGCGATGAGCGGCCGGGGCTTGGGATTGTCCTGAAGATATTCCTCGAGGGCGGCATTGGTCAGCTCGCAGATCGAGCTGAGCTCGTAGACCTGATCGAAACCGATGCGGCGAAGGGCGAAGAGGATGTCGTTCGGCCGGACGTTGTAATCGAACTGCCCGTAGAGGACCGTCGTCGGGATGGCCACCTTGTATTGGAACGCGCTCAGGTCCGAGAAGGAAGTCGTCTGGGAATCAATCGCCCCATGGGGACAGAAACGGATGCATTCGCCGCAATCGATGCAGAGCTCGTTGATCAGACGGGCCTTGCCGTTCTTGATGCGAATCGCCTTGGTCGGGCAGTTGACCAGGCAATGGACGCATCCGACGCAGCTTTCCTCGTTGATGCTCAGGGGATGGCGGGATTTGGGAGTCATGCCCTCCGCTCCTCGGCCCGGATGATCATGGACAACCGCGCCCCCTTCCCGACCTCGGAGGTGATTTCGAATCGGTCGGTGTTTTTCTTGATGTTCGAAAGACCCATACCGGCGCCGAAACCGAGCTCCCGCATCTCCGGCGTGGCCGTCGAATACCCCTCATTCATGGCCAGCTCGATGTCCGCGATGCCGGGACCGTTATCTTCGACGACGATCCGGATCTCGAGCGGCGTGACCGAGAAGTCCAGGAAGCCGTGATCGGCGTACATGATGACGTTCATTTCGGCCTCATAAGAGGCGATGGCCGCGCGGCGCACGCTCGCGGCCGGCAGCCCGAATTCCTTCAGGAGATTTTTGACTTCACAGGAGACTTCGCCTCCCCGGGAAAAATCGCCGCCCTTGATCTCGAATTGCTGCCGAAAAACAAAGTCGCCGTTCATCGGAGCCCGTCCGGAAGGTATTGAGCGATGCGCGAGCAGGCCTCGAACATGGAGCACCCGGTGGCGATGATCGGCAGCTTCTTGGCCGACGCTTCGTCCAAGACGGCGGCATTCGGGCGTTTTCCCTGGACGACGATGATGGCCATGGCGTCGACCAGGCAGGCGGTCCGGACGACGTGGGGGTTGACCAATCCCGTCAACAGGGTCGATCCCGGTTCGGAGAAAGCCAGGACGTCGCTCATCAAATCGGAGGCGAAGACTTTTGTGCAAGCGGCCTCAAGATCCAATCCCGGCGTCAGCAAATCCCCCCTCAGCAGCACCTGGATCTCTTTTAAGGTTAACATGGCCATCCCCGCCCGCGGCGCGACTTTAGGAAACGCAAGCTCATCATAATATCGGAAGCCCGGTTCGTCAAACGGGGGAACCCGCCCGTCGCGGAAGATCAGCGGATTTTCCAGGCGTGGAAATCCTCAAAGAGCGTCCAGGTCCGGTAGGCCGGAAGGATTTCGCCCGGCGGAATCGGCTCAAGCCGCGCCTCGAGCGATTCGGGAACGGGGCGGGGAACGAACATCGTCCAGATGGCGACCCTCCCGTCCGGACGGGAAACCCTGACGAGCTCTCGGAGGGCGTCTTCGTATTCCCCGGCCGACATGTATTCGAAGATATTGGAGAGGTTGAACTTCGAATAATCTCCGGGTCGCGAGGATTTCAGCAGGCTTCCCGCCGAATCGACCCGAAGCCGCAGCCGGTCGAGCCCTTCCCGGAGAACCGGCCGGTTTTCCGGCCGCAGCCAGAGGGGGTAATTTTCCGGGCGAGGGTATTCGCTTTCCTGGAAAAAGTAGGCCAGGCCGGGATGGTCCCGGAGAGGACGGCCGTCGATATCCTCAAGCGCCCGGTCGTAGAAATGCCGCCAGGTATGGGGGACGGTCACGTACCGATAATGGGAGCGGCTCCGGCCCCAGCGCCCGAAGACGTGTTTCCCGAAAAATACGCGGAACAGCGCCCGCCAGCGCCGGTTGGCCCAGACCTCGCGGTAAAACGCCGCTTGTTCCTCGACCGTGGCGCAGGCAAACAGCGCCCGGAGCGTTTTGCGGGAATGAATCAGGGGCAGGACGTACCGATAGCCCGCCCGGAAAAACCGTTCGTACCGGCCGCAGTGAAACAAGCCGTCGCGGATCAGGTTTTTTCGGCTGTCCCAGAACGCCCGGGCTTGCGGGCTCAATCCCGGCCGCACCGCGGCGTAAAGGCCGTCCTTGTCGGACCAGGGCTTGGCCCCGATGAAACCGAGAAGCTCGTCATGGCCAAGCTCCCGGAGAGCCGAGGCTTTCAGCTCGAGAAGAAAAATCTGGGCCGGGTTCCGGTCCACCAGGGTTACGGACTTCGGCTGGTCGAGGAGGAAAGCCAGGCCGCATTCTCCGCCCGAGGCGATGGCCAGGACGTCGTCCTCCGGCCCGAGGCGGAGAGCTTCCCGGGAGAGGAACGGATCCTCCCAGCATTGGCCATATCCGATTTTCAAGCGGCTCAAGCGCTTCGCTCGTAGAAGACGTATTCCCGCTGGGGCTCGATTTCCAGGCGGCGGAAGAACGCCTGAATGGGATAGTCCCGGCTCATCTGGGCGAAAACGATGTCGTCGTAGTCACGATCCAACGCCCATGCGACCATGGCGTGCAAACCGGCCCGGCCGACTCCCGTGCCCCGGGCCTCTTCTTCGGGCAGGGAACCGGCGGCGAAGAAGTTGAGCCGTCGGGCCCGCCGGCGGCGGCGCAGGAACCCTGCGGCCGTCAGGGGATTGAGACGGCCGTTCATCGGCCGGACGGCTTCGGCCAGGTCGTAAAAGATGACGCCGTAGCTGACCGCCCGCCCCTTTTCATCGTAAACAAATCCCGATACGGGCGCGGCCAGGGCATAGCGGAGGCCGGAGAGGAGCGCCTTGAATTCCGCGCCGGGGAGGGCCGTGAAATCGGGGAAATCGCCGAACGATTTGTTGATCAGGTCGACCAGCGTCGGCATCATCTTCCGAAGGTTCAGGCGCGTCGCCGGGACGAACCGGTATCCGCGCCCCTCCAGGATTTCGTGTCTTTTTTCCCAGGGAGCGATAAGGGCTTCAAGCTTCTCCCGGCCCCGGACCTCGATCGAATTCCAATATCGGAGGGGAGCGAAGCCGTACCGCTCGAACTGCCCCGGGTAATACGGCTTATTGTCGGGTTCCCCGTAAAACGGCGTCCGGTCGAATCCCTTGGTCAGGAACCGATAGCCGTGCCAGAAGTCGAAGTTCATCGGTCCCCGGACGCGCTTGACGCCATGCTCCGTTCGGAGCCATTCCCGGGCGGCGTCCAGAAGCTCGGCGGCGACGCCGTCGTCTTCGACGCATTCATAGAAGCCGACCAGGCCGACGGGCGCCCGCTCCGCGTCGGTGATGTCGGCGTTGACCATGGCCGCGACCCGGCCGGCGACGCGGCCGCTCCGGTAGGCGAGAAAGCGGCGATGATCGTTTCCCGCTTTTCTATAAAAATAGAAGCCGGGACTGAGCTGCCGGGCGATTTCCCGACGGAACGGGGGAACACGCCGGATGTCGTTTCGATAGAGGGAGTAGCCGAGATCGATGAATTCCCGGGTCAGAGACGGGTCGAATTGAAACGAGAGGATGGACATGAAGAGGGTGATTTTGCCTTATTCCGCGGGAAGAAATCAAGGCGCGCGGCCGATGGATTCCCCCAGCCGGACGTAAGTCTCCAGGCCTGACGAGGTCCGGGCCGAAAGGTCGCCGTCGATTGTGATCCTTCCTTTCCTGAAGAGCAGGGCGACGGTTGAACCGCCGGGCTCGAATCGCGCTTTTTTCTCCCCCTTTGCCGACCGCGTTCCGGGCCGGAAAAGCTGCCGGATCGCCCCGACCGTAAACGCTCCGATTTCGACCATCAGCGCCCGGCCGAAGCGGTCCGTTTCGACTTCGGTGATCATCCGGTGGTTCGCCCGGTAGAAGGGGACGCGTCCGGCCCGGGAATAAGGCCCCGACGGATAATATCCGCCCGGAACGGAAACCGGCGTCCCCGGGATCCCTGAAAACGGGAAATGGACATAATGGTAGTCGCCGAGGGCGAGCCGGCTGACGAAAAGCGTCCCGCCGGCGTATTCTCCGGCCAGGCGGTCGTCGCGAAGAAACGTCCTGAGGTTGAAGACGGCGCTTTTGATCGGAAATTCCCGGTCCGGCAGGAGGTCGGTATAAACGAGAATCCTCCCGTCGACGGGGGCCGCGCAAACGCCGGGATCGGGATCGAACGGCCGGCGGGCCAAATCGATGTCGCGGACGAAGAATTCGAAAAAGCTCGAGTAAGCGTCGGGCGGCTTGATCAGCTCGGACGGATCGAGGCCGTATTTTTTCATGAACGGCCGGATCCGCCGCTGGCTCCAGCGGGTTTTCTGAATCCGGCCGGAGAGGCGGGAAACGGCGGACGTTCCGAAAATCATGGCGCCCGTCATGCGGCCGAGAGCGGTGTTGTGGACCCAATGGGTGAAACGGGCGGCTGGAACGGCGTCGGCCTTGACCTTCCCTTCCCGGCGGTCGTAGTAAACGAGATGATGGGTCGCGCGCATGGTGACTCGAGGCCGGCTTATTCTACCTTGAACGGCCGCCCTAAAAAAATGTCTGCGAGGGGGGAACAGGGAATCGCCGCCCTTGACGGGTCTCGAGGGATATTGATATTCTTCCTGACAAGAGGAAGGAATAGGGAATGATTCACGGGCCTGCTCCTTCGACGAAAAAGGGAACGAATAAGCAGACGCCGGCCCAGCTCCGCACGCGCCGAATCCTTCAAACGCTGGCCGCCTTCATCGGCGGCGGCTGGATCGCCCTTGAATTCGTTCATTGGATCCTGATCGGCCATTACCATTTCCCCGAACCGTTGCTCGACATCGCGTTCGTCACCCTGCTGGCCGCGCTTTTCTGCCTCCTCGCCTGGCGCTGGTTCCGGAGCCCCGCGGCCAAGCCGCGGCGGATCAAGCCGGAGCTGATTCTGATCCCCGTCTTCATCGCGATCGCCCTCGTCCTGGATATCCTCCTTGTCGGAAAGATCGTCCGGCCGGGACCGAAGGAGACGGCCAGCGTCGCGGCCGGGACGACGGCCTGGATCGACTCCATTGCCGTCCTCTCGTTCGCCGACCTCAGCCCGGCCAAGGACCAGGATTATTTTTGCGAGGGCATGGCCGAGGATATCCGGACCAAGCTGACCCGCCTCGATCCCCGTCTCAAGGTCATCGCCCGCTACGCCATGCTGCCGTACAAAAACGCCTCGAAATCCGCAGGAGACATCGCCGGCGAGCTCAACGTCCGGACGATCCTCGAAGGCAGCGTTCAGAAGGAAGGCGACCGGATCCGGGTCAACGCCCAGCTCATCAACGCGGCCACGGGCGCGCACCTCTGGGCCGAACGCTACGACAAGAAAGTTGAGAGCGTCTTCGATGTCCAGGACGAAATCTCCCTGGCCATCGTCGACGCCCTCGAGCTGAAGCTTCAGCCGGGGGCGGCGGATTTTTTGAACACGGACCGGCCCGGAAACCTCAAAGCCTATGAATACAGCTTGAAAGGGCAATACATCATCAACACGGTTTACGCCCTGACCGGTCGGCAGGACGATTTCGACCGGGCTCTGGAGATGTATCAAAAAGCCATCGATGTCGATCCGAAATACGGCATGGTCTATGGATGCCTGTCCTGGGCGTATTACAATCATTACACCTTCTCCGGCGATCCGGAGGATCGGATTCTGTTTGCTGAAAACGCGAGAAAAGCCTTTGAGCTGGATCCCTCTTTGCCGGAGGCCATGAGCGCGAGCGGTTTTGTCTCTTTTCTCGCTCGCGATTATGATCGGGCCTTCGGCCTTTTCCGGAAAGCCCTGGCTTTGAATCCGAACAGAATGGAGATCGCGTTCACGGTCTCCCTGGCCTTGATCCGACTCGGCCTTTATCGCCAGGTGATCGAATTCTCGCTTAAAGTGCTTGATCTTTCTCCCGGTTACCCCTTCGCCCAGGGAAATCTCGGGACAGCCTATCTGTATCTCGGAGACGTGAACCGGGCAAAAATCCAAAACGACAAGGTCATGGCGGTTTTCCCCGATCATCCTATCTTTATTTTTAATTCCGCCGAATTGCTGATTCGGGCGGGAGATTTGACCGGGGCGGGACGGGAGCTTGAAAGGGCCGGACGGATCAACCTCGGCCCGTATACGTCGATTCTTCCTTATTATCGGGCGCTCCTGGCGGCGGTCCAAGGCAGGAAAGAAGAAGCCCTGGGGCTCTACCGGTCTTCGGATATCTTCGCCCTGCTGGGGCTGGCCGATCAAGCCGTCGCCGACCTGAAAAGCCGCATCCAAGCGAATCCGTTCGATCCCGATTGCAGCTACCTCGCTCTTTTTCACGATCCTTATCTGAATTCGATCCGAAAAGATCCCCGTTTTCAGGCGATCCTCGCCGGGCAAAAGAATATCTACGATGAGCTGATGAAAAAATACGGCGGCCTTTGATCCGTGAGCATTTCGCCCGGAGAGAAAGGGCGCGCTTGTCGGAAACGTGAATATTTTATAAACTCCGGATCGGAATTCTATCAAGAACACGCTCCCGGATTTCCCCGGATCTCATCCGGAGTGACGGGACGTTCAATCAGGAGGGCGGAGAAATGATCAGCCGAATCTGGCATGGATGGACGGCCCGGGACAACGCCGAGACATATAAACACCTGCTCAAGGAAGAAATTTTCGAGGGGATTTTCAAACGGAAAATCCGCGGCTTCAAAAGCATCCAGCTTCTCCGGCGCGACGTCGGGACGGAAATCGAATTCGTCACGGTCATGATCTTCGACTCCCTGGACGCCGTCCGCGAGTTCGCCGGCGAGGATTACGAGGCCGCGGTCGTCCCGCCGAAGGCGAGGGCCGTCTTGTCGCATTTCGACGGCCGTTCGCAGCATTACGAGATTCTCGTTGAGCGGACGGGAAATTAATCGTTCGAGGAAGGTGCCTTCATGACGCATTCAAAAAAAGCTTTCTTCAAGGCCGGAACCTTCGGATTCGTCCTCGTCCTCTGGCTTTGCGCGGCCGCCGCCTTCGCCCAGGCGCCGGCGAAGCGCGTCCTCGACGTCGGGGACATCTTCCGCGGATTCGAGATCACGAATCCGCAGGTTTCCCCGGACGGCCGATGGGTCGCCTACGCCGTCGGTTCGATGGACCGCGAAGCCGACAAGCTGAAAAGCCACATCTGGATGGTGGATTGGGAAGGCAAGCAGAACCTTCAGGTCACTTTCGCTTCGGACTGGAATACCGATCCGCGCTGGAGCCCGGACGGCAAATCTCTGGCCTTTCTTTCCGCCCGCTCGGCCGAAGGCCGAACCCAGGTCTGGCTGCTCGACCGGCGGGGAGGCGAAGCACGCCCCTTGACCGACGTCAAAGGCGAGATCAGCGGCTACGAATGGTCGCCCGACGGCAAGCGCCTCGTCCTGGTCATGCAGGCACCCGAAGAGGATCCGGCCGGCGGGACGGAGGCCAAAATCGCCGCGCCGAAACCGATCGTCATCGACCGGTACTCGTTCAAGCAGGACTGGGTGGGCTATCTGACGGCCTCCGCCCATGATCGTCTCTATTTATTC